>FUFK010041121.1_pt1 | contig 49057 bp, 59 predicted proteins | sample 1021851 | NCBI WGS metagenome assembly FUFK01 (sample SAMEA51879418, study PRJEB19060) | metagenome
CACTAGCATTTCTTTTGGGACAGCAGTTGCTTTTGACGGAGACACATCATACGTAGCGGCTACTTTCGACACATCAAATAACAAAGTGGTTATAGCGTACAAAGATGTTGACAACTCTAGCTACGGCACAGCGATCGTAGGGACAGTAAGCGGTACATCCATTAGTTTTGGCACTGCCGTTGTTTTTGAGAGTGGCAACACAGCATATACCGTGGCTGTTTTCGATTCGACTAATAATAAAGCTGTGATTGGCTATAGAGACTCGGGACACTCAGGTAGAGGAAAAGCTGTCGTTGGTACGGTAAGTGGGACAGCGATTTCCTTCGGATCAATAGCTACTTTTGAGACTAGCGAAATAAAAGAATACTTTTCAGGCACGTTTGACAGTAACGCAGGCAAAGTATTTTTTAGTTATCAACAAGGTAACGATCATCGTGGAATTGTTGGCACAGTTTCTGGCACAAGCATTTCCTTCGGCTCTGCGGCAGACATCAATAGCGGTGAGTCTCGTGATTCATCTTGCACATTTGACAGCCATGTAAACAAAGTGGTTGTTATATATGACGATGAAGGCAATTCAAACTACGGCACTGCGGTTCCTGTCACAATTAGTGGCACAAGTTTTTCGGTAGGCACAGAATCAGTTTTTGAAAGTGCAAATGTGGCCTATTTAAGCTGTTGCTTTGATAGCAATGAAAAAGTGGTTGCAATACAGTATTCGGATACTGGCAACTCAAACTACGGTACTGGTGTGATTTATCAAAACGCCGGCACTCGCACAACTCTTACCGCTGAAAACTACATAGGCATCGCAGAGTACGCGGCGGCTGACACAGAAACAGCCACCGTCTTAATTAAGGGCGGCGTTAGCACCACGCAATCCAGCCTGACGCCCGGCCAAACATACTTTGTGCAGGGTGACGGCACGATAGGTACGTCAGCGGATACCCCCAGCGTTACCGCTGGTACTGCTGTCACCTCAACCAAACTGATAGTGAAGGGTTGATATGAGCTACATAGGCAGACAGCTTAATCTTCCAGCCAGCATTGTCCAGTTGACGGCGGAGGGTGCAATTACTGCCGGTAAGCCATGCATCGTTGAGGCTGATGGTGATGTGGCGCAGGTTTCTGAAGCGCAAATAATCGGATCGCCAGCAACATTTGAGTCTGCCACTACAGAGCTAGGAACAAGCATTGCGTTTGACAGCAGTAACAATAAGGTTGTCATAGGTTACAGGGATGCAGGCAATAGCGGATATGGAACGGCTGTTGTAGCCACGGTTAGCGGCTCATCTATAACCTACGGCACTCCTGTTGTTTTTGCCTCTGCATCCACAGATGGCGTTAGCGGCACGTTCGACAGCAGTAACAATAAGGTGGTGTTTTGTTTTACAGATTCCGCAAACAGCAAGCATGGAACCGCTATTGTCGGGACTGTAAGTGGGACATCTATATCTTTTGGTTCTGAAGCAGTTTTTGAGTCTGACGATACCCGAACCACCGCGATAGGCTTTGACTCTAGCAATAACAAAGTTGTGATTGCCTTCAGAGATCATAACGACTCTAAATACGGCAAGGCTGTTGTAGGCACGGTTAGTAGCACGTCAATTAGCTTTGGGTCAGTGACTACTTTTGAGTCTGCTCAAACAAGCAATCACAATGTTGTTTTTGATTCAAGTAACAACAAAATTGTTATTTGTTATTCAGATGTAGGAAATTCGTTTTACCCAACTGCTATCGTCGGCACTGTCTCAGGAACCTCCATTTCTTTTGGCACGGCGGTGGTTGCAGATTCAAATGGAGCAACGTCGTTAAGTGCCACGTTTGACTCTAATAGCAACAAGGTCGTTATGGGCCTTGGAAGCTCTAGCGCAGGGGCAGGTATCGTTGGCACTGTCTCTGGCACGTCTATTTCTTTTGGAACAAAGGCAAGTTTTGCCACTGCCAGTTCAAGCGTAAAAGGTTCTGGCTTTGACACAAGCACGAATAAAGTCACGTTCACTTTTGCGGATGGTGGCAATTCCAGTTATGGGACGCTTGTTATAGGCACAGTAAGCGGCACTGATATTACGTTCGGCACGGAGCAGACTTTTGAAACGGGCGGCACCACGCAGTATATGCGAGTTGCCTTTGATAGCAGTGCCAATAGGTTTGTGGTGGCATACAGACAAACCAGTGACAATTACGGCAAGGCGCTTGCATTTTCGGGAGGCGCGGTAACAAACCTTACCTCAGAAAACTTTATTGGCTTCGCGGAAAACGGCTGCACCGACAATGGCCTAGCAACCATTCAACTAGGCGGCTCAGTCAACGATAAACAGACCAGCTTGACGGCAGGGCAGACGTATTTTGTACAGACTGATGGCACAATAGGCACCACTGCCGATTCACCATCTGTGACGGCAGGCACAGCAGTTTCATCCACTGAGATATTAGTTAAGGGCTAAAACATGAAAACCATCACCGAAAACGCAACCAAGCTGTCTAAGTACCTGTTTGAAGATAGCAAGGCTGTGACCATGGGTTCTGACCAGATTACTGTTGGCGATCCCTCGTCACCGGACTTCTACATTGCTGACCTCAACTCCAGCAACGCCACGCTGACTGAGAGCGTGACGGATGCGCCTAGTAACTGGTCAGGCAATCGTTACACTTATGACCCGGCGGCAGACCCTAAGTGGGTCGCAAACCCCGATTGGGTCGATCCTAGTGCGTGATATGTGGAAGTCATCGTCCTTTATTTGGTGCTGGACACCTACACTTATACATGGGCGATAGGCAGTAGAACACGGCTAGAGCATTACCGGATATGTCGCTACAAGGAGCTAAATAGCGAGTCGGATCAGACCTACACTTGGTACTTGCCGTATTTTAGCTCGTACTGTGATCCCTATGTAGTTTACGAGGTTCCTAATGATTGACCCGATCACAGCGGCGGCGGCGGCGACCAANGCATACGCGGGGGTCAAAGCCTTTATCGAGGCCGGTAAAAGTATAGAAGACACCTTTTCGGTTGTGGCTCGTTGGCAGGCAAGCGCCTCAGACATTTTGTACGCTAGTCAGCGCCAGAAAAAGCGCACAAATCCCCTAAAACAAGTGGTGTTTTCTCAGTCCGTTGAAGCAGAGGCGGCGCAGATGTTTGCCGCAAAAAAGCGCATAGAAAACCAACGCAAAGAAATAGTGACGTTGTTGCAATACGCATACGGCAATGAGGGGCTTGAAGAGTACAGAAGATGTATGAAAGAGGTTCAGGAGCAAAGGCAGAGGGAGGTTTATGCCCAGCAAGAAGCTAAGGACGCGCTAATTAAGTCTTTCTGGATTATTGTGTTGGTGGGGATAGCGGGAGGCATCATAGCCTTTATTTTTGAAGCGGTNTCAAGNAGAGGGTAGTATGNATCANNGCATNATTANCGCACACTCAGAGCGGACCTAACTAACGCCTATGTTTGGTTTAACTGGATTTTCAGCCACACCGTTCAGCACCCCTTCCGCGTTTGGTCCGGTGGGTGTTACGGGTGTTGCGGCTACCGGTGGCGTTGGTAGCGTATCTATCAACGGAGACGCCGATGCGGTTGTCACCGGCCTTCAGGCTACCGCCTCTGGCGGCGTTTTAGTATTTAACGAGTCCATATCGGTTACCGGCCTTGCCGCTACAAGCGGATTTGGCAGTACGACGGTATCTCTGCCCACTGGGGTTTCTGTAACAGGCGTTTCGGCCTCTATGCCGATGACTTCCTTGGAGGCCGGGGGCTCCCTACTAGGGGGCTTGGCGTTCTCTGAAGAGCCGTTTGCCACCCTGTCTGATGACAGCCTCCAGATTAGCTTCCAGCTTGGCGTTGGGGCATCTGTCACTGGCCTTGCCGCTACATCTGCGGTGGGCTCTGTCACTNTCACCGGTCCTGCCAATGTATCTGTAACGGGAATAGCNGGTACGGGCGGCGTTGGTTCTGTCACCGTAGATGCCGCAGGACAGGTAGATGTTACAGGAATAGCGGCCACNGGNGGCGTTGGCGCTGTNACTGTCACGCAGGGCACGGGCGTAAATGTAGCCCTTACNGGATCTTTTGCCGTGGGCCGGGTTGGAGTAGCCAGTGCAACAGGGGAAATACAAATTCAGGTNACGGGNGTNGCGGCGACAGGGNAAGTGGGTCAGGTGACCCCGTTTGCTTGGAATCCCATAGTTCCGGATCAAACTGCCAATTGGGTAGAAATAGCGGCATAGCGAGGACATCATGCCTAGTACATATACGACAAACCTTGGTATTGAAAAGATTGCTACTGGCGAGCAGTCAGGTACGTGGGGCACAACCACGAACACAAACTTTGATCTAATTGACAGTGCCATAGACGGCATTATTTCTGTAACACTGTCTTCTGCCGGTAGTTCAGGTAGTCCTACTGACCTCCCTATAACGGACGGGGCCACGTCTAACGGGCGCAACAAGTTCATTGAATTTACAGATGGGGGGGACCTTGGCGGCACCGCATACGTGCAGTTAACTCCTAACAATGCCGAAAAAATCGTTCATATTCGCAATTCTTTAAGTGGCAGTCGATCAATCATTGTTTTTCAGGGCACTTACAACGCCTCCAATGATTTTGAAATCGCCAACGGAAAAGACGTTGTATTGAAGTTTAACGGGGGCGGCACGGGCGCTACCGTTACGCAGGTATTTGTTGATCTTGTAGCTACAAATGTTACCGGTAATTTGACGGGTAACGTCACGGGTAACGTGACGGGCGCAATTACGGGTAATGTCACCGGTAATTTGACAGGGAACGTCACGGGTAATGTTACTGGCAACGTCACAGGGAACGTCACGGGTAACATTGCTTCTAGCGGAACCTCTACTTTTGCCACGGTGGACATCAACGGTGGGGCAGTAGACGGCACCCCTGTTGGAGCTAATTCTCCTGCTACAGGCGCTTTTACTACTTTAAGCACTACCGGCACCGCTACCTTACCTACGGTAGATATAGCTGGTGGTGAAATAGACGGCACAAACATAGGCGCATCAACGCCCGGTGCGGGCACGTTCAATGCTTTGTCTACTACAGGCGACAGCATTACGATACAGACTACACAAACACCTGCCAGTGCTGGTGCTTCGGGAACCACGGGTGAAATTGCGTGGGATACCAACTACTTATACGTATGTGTTGCAACAAATACTTGGAAACGTGTGTTGCTATCAACGTGGAGCTAAAAAATGCCCTTAACCAAGCTCCAATTCAGACCGGGTATTAATCGCGAAACAACCTCGTATACGAACGAGGGCGGTTGGTTTGATGGTGATAAAATACGTTTTAGGTTTGGTGTGCCCGAAAAAATAGGTGGCTGGGAACGCGCCACGGAAAACACTTTTCTGGGCACCTGCCGTGCTCTTAAACCATTTGTCGCGCTCGACGGCTCACGGTTCATGGGCCTCGGAACACACCTCAAATACTACATTGAAGAAGGCGGCATCTATAACGACATCACNCCTATNCGNTCTACAACGAGCGCAGGGGATGTGACGTTTAGCGCCACCAACGGTTCCTCAACTATTACGGTAGCAGACACGGCTCATGGGGCTGTGGCAGGGGACTATGTCACTTTTTCAGGCGCGGCATCCTTGGGTGGCAATATTACGGCGGCAGTCCTGAACCAAGAATATCGCATAGACACGGTTGTTAACGACAACAGCTTTACCATCATAGCCAAAGACACCTCTGACGCCACAGTCACGGCTAACTCCAGTGACAGTGGTAATGGTGGTGGCTCTACGGTTGGCGCATATCAGATCAATACGGGTCTGGATACCTCAGTAAGTGGCACAGGCTGGGGCGTAGGCACGTGGGGTAGAGAAGGCTGGGGTGACGCCGCCGCCGCAACCGGCACGACCGCCATTCTACGTATCTGGACACATGACAACTTTGGCGAAGATTTGATCATAAATGTCCGAGATGCGGGCATTTTTTACTGGGACAAGACCTTGGGCCTGTCTTCACGGGCCGTGGCGCTATCGGATCGCACCAACGCTGATTCGACCACCCCGACGATAGCCAAGCAGGTCATTGTGTCGGATAGGGACCGGCACATCATTGCTTTTGGTTGCGATGCAGAGACATCTATCGGCACCCAAGACCCTTTGCTGATCCGATTCAGTGATCAAGAAGACCCGACCACATGGCAGTCTCTGCCGTCCAATACAGCCGGTGACCTGCGTATTGGCTCGGGTTCTGAGATTGTGGCGGCGGTAGAAACACGTCAGCAAATCCTTGTTTATACTGATGTTTCTCTACACGCCATGCAGTTTTTGGGGCCGCCCTTTACGTTTGGTATCAATCTTGTGTCGGAAAACACCACCATCATGTCGCCTCTCGCGGCTATCGCACACGATGATGTCGTGTACTGGATGGGCTTTGAAGAGTTCTACGTGTTTAGTGGCCAAGTACAGCGTATTCCCTGTACGGTAAGGTCATACGTTTTTGATGATTTCAACCGTGAACAGAAAGAGAAGGTCTTTGCGGCGTCGAACTCGGCGTACAGCGAAATCTGGTGGTTCTACCCGTCGTCAACAGCTAATGAAGTTGATCGCTACGTTGTATTTAATTACCAAGAGAATGCTTGGTATTACGGTACTTTGGTGCGTACAGCTTGGGTTGACCGTGGTATCAATGATTACCCAGTGGCTACGTTTACTGATGGCAGGCAATATTTCCAAGAACTGGGTCTGGATGACGCTACTTCTAGTCCTGCTGTGGCTATTAATGCCCACATAGAGTCTAGCCAGATTGACCTCGCGGACGGTGAACAGTTTGCCTTTATACGCCGCCTCATCCCCGACATAACCTTTGAAAACTCTACTGCGGCTTCGCCAAACGTCGTCTTTACCACCAAAGTCCGTGATTTCCCCGGCGGTAACTACGATTCAGAGGATGCGGCGACTGTCACACGATCTGCAACTACCCCTGTAGAACAGTTTACAAATCAGGTACATTTACGTCTGAGGGGCCGTAGCTTTGCGCTTCGTGTGGACTCCTCTGATACAGAAACGCAATGGCGGTTGGGCTCTGCCCGACTAGACGTGCGCCCGGATGGCCGCAGATGAGCGGACGCCGCTTAGTATTACCTCAGTTTCCACGGGCACCGGAACAATACGATGCTACGTATATGTCGGAGGTTGTACGCTCATTCTCTGTATTTCTTGAGCTATTTAACAACCCCGGCGATGCACGGCACACGGAGCTTACTTTGACGAATTTACAGCAGAACGACTACAACCTAGAAACTGGCGCAGTGTTTCAGCAAGATGGCACGTTGAAAATAGTGATCGCCAATAAGCCGCATCCTGCCGGATTAGCGGGCACAGGTTCGGTAGGTTCTGTGACGGTATCAACCTCATAAGGGCTTTGATACAATCGCTGATAATCATGGGATAGTTATATGACAGCCGCCGCATCACAAAGTCCAGAGCCATATGAGGTCCCAGAAGGGGGCCTTGCGTCGTTTCTAACTGCAACGGTTGGAGATTGGTCAGACGAGGCGCTGAACGCCGACAACTACTACGACATTGTTAAGCCGACAGCAGATCAATTGGCTGAGTTTGGGCGGGAAGAAGATGATCGCATAGCGCACGTTGCCACTGGCGAAACCATTATCCCCATGGCGGTCTTTGAAGAAGACCCCGAACTAAAAGAAGCTCTATTTGCACGTATGCGAGACATGGGCATTGACCCAGAGCGTTACATCGTAGGTAACGAGCTAAACAGCATTAACCCTGTCACGGGCCAGCCTGAGTTCTTCTTGAAGAAGATATTCAAGGGCATCAAAAAGGCCGTTAAGGGCGTGGTCAAAGTATTTAAGAAAGTCGCGCCAATTATTCTTTCCACTGTGGGCTTCATGGTAGCTGGCCCTTTAGGCGCAAGTTTGGGTTCTGGGATTGGCACCTTAATTCAAGGTGGCAGTTTTAAAGACGCGTTTAAATCCGCCTTAATTGCGGGGGTTACGTCGGGTATCGGTCAAGGAATCGGTGCTGGCTTTAAAGAGGCGGGACAATTGGGCCAAACGGCTACTTTTGCTGACAAGCTCGCCGCAGGAGCGCAAGGTTTTGGTGAAAGCTTAACTAGCATACCGCAACAATTTACCGAAGGGATTGCAAGCCTGACGGGCCAAGCGGCCCAACAAACTGCGACCCAAGCCGCTACTAAACCGGCGCTTACTGCGGCTGACGCTGTGCAACAAGGTGCCGCTCCTGCCAAAGGTATTAGCCCAACAAACGAGTTGATTAGACAAAAAGTGAATCAACAAAACGCGTTGCGGGCCGCAGTACTTAAAAAAGGGCCGACCGCTACACAGCTTGCAGGAATGGAAGCACCTACACTTTCTCCTCCCGCAGGTAACTATATAACCGGACCCGTAGCTCAGAAAGCTACGGAAACGGCCACCACGGGTAATTATCTACTTGGACCAGACGCGGTTCAGACAACTACAGACGCCGCCACTACGGGCAACTATATAACCGGACCAGCTACAGACGCCGCCACAACAACCGTCAGCGATATTCCCGATTTGCAAGGCACGGGCTCTTCTGATCCCGGCGGCATTAACTTTGGCGAGGTGGCCTCTAGCGGGATACAACAAAACGCAGATAGAACATTTATGCAGAAGGTTAGCGATTACATGTTCCGTGCAGGGAAAACCCCTGTAGAAGTGGACGCCGCTATATCTGCGGCTCGCTCAGACACAGTGGCACAAATGCTTAGAGACTACGGCTTTGAATCCCTTGAGCTGGCAGGGGACGCCGCTCCGGCTATTATAAAAGCCGCCGAAGCCGCCGCCGCAAAAGCGGGTCCGGGCCTTATGGCAAAATTTGGCCCTAGTGCGCTGGCTTTAACCGGCATTGGCGCGGCGGCAGGGTTTTTTGACCCGCCCGAAATGGAGCCACTACCCGACGCCTTTGGCGGCATGACGGGTCAAAAGCTGATTGACATGTACCCGTCACAATACACTTTGTCGGCCCCCGGCGCATACATAGCGCCTTCCATGGCGGCGGCTGACGGGGGTGGCATCGATACAAGCAAGTTCCCTCGCCGTAATGGCAGGATAAGCGGCCCCGGCACCGAAACCTCCGACGACATCCCCGCCATGCTGTCTGATGGCGAGTTTGTCATGACGGCCAAGGCGGTGCGTGGCGCAGGGAACGGTAGCCGTGAGGCAGGAATGCGGAACATGTACAACATGATGAGCCGCTTTGAGNGGAACGCGTAACGTGGCTACTGAAACTACTCGCCAGATTATTCAGGAAGCGCCTGAGATAGAGGCAAAACGCCTTGAACTTTTAAACGCTGTCCGNAACTTTGTAGATCANAACCTATNTGCGGTAGGCCAAGAAGCCCCNCCACCCGTTTTACCCCCTGCCTTTCAGGTAGCAGGGCTAACGCCTTTACAGCAACAAGCCGCGGCCCGTGCGGCACAAGGCGTAGGGGCGTTCCAACCTTTTGTAGACAACACACTGGATGCGTTGCGAAGAAGCGAAGATTACGCAGAAACCTATGGCTTTGGTGGTCTTACCGAGGCTCTTGGTGCTACCCGTGAGGGGCAACAGGCTCTATCACAGGCCGCACAGCTTGCGGCGGCACAAAGGGCACAGCCATTTGCGTACCAGCAGGCCGCTACACAGGCTCTGGTTGGAACGGACGCGGCCTTTGACCCACGCGGCATTGGCGCGTTTATGAACCCGTTTGAAGACCAAGTAGTTCAGCAGGCTTTNGCTGACATTGATCGNGGNAGTCAGCNACANCGNCAACAANTAGGCGCTCAAGCCGCCGCTACGGGGGCCTTTGGTGGCTCTCGACAAGCCGTGGCCGAAGGTGAATTGAACCGTGCGCTAGAGGAACAAAAAGCACGGACCGCGGCACAACTTCGTTTGGCTGGGTTTCAGCAGGCGAGCCAAGACGCACANCGATCCTTTGAAGCCGCACAGGCCAGACGTTTGCAACAAGCCCAGCAGGTGGGTAACTTGGGCCTTCAGTTTGGTCAACTGGGTCAGGCAGACGTTGGTCAGCTTCAGGCACTAGGTCAGGCTAGTGCCCAGATGGGTCAAGGCTTCGGCACATTGGCCCAGACAGGTGGTCAGTTAAGCAATGAGTTGGCTAACAGGGGCCTTCAGCAGGCTGGTCTGGGTCAGTTGCAACAACAGCTAAACCTCGGAGATGTTAAAACTCTGGAGGCTCTTGGTGCGCGGGATCAAGCTCTGCAACAAGCCATATTGGACGCACAGCGGCAGAGCAACCTGCAACTGCAACAGTTCCCCTATCAACAGTATGCTTTCTTGAGTGACGTGTACAAAGGCACACCGTCCTCGCAACAAGTAACACAAATGTCTCAGACACAAGACCCCTCTATGTTCCAGCAGGTTGCGGGTCTGGGTATTGCCGGATTGAGCGCCGCCGCTGGTGCCAAGAAAATAGGACTCTTTGATAGTTAGGATTTAAAAACTATGAGTGTATATAACAGACCATTGTTTCGGCAGATGGGCGGTCCTGCACAGCCCATGCCGCAAGATATGGCTCCTCCCGCACAGCAGTTGCCGCCAGAGGCGGCTATGTTGCAAGAGGTGGAGCAGGTATCTGCGGCACAAGGGCAGGAGTTGGGTAAAGCATATGCCGAGCAGATGATGCAGGGCATTGACGCCGCGCAGTCCACCGAAGAATTAATTAACGCGTTTAGAGGCAACCAAATGCCACTGGACGCTCGCCGCGATGAATTGGCCGATTATGTCGGACAAGGGGACGCGGACCAGACGCCAGAGTCTGTACTGGCCATGGTCCAGCCGGTCATCATGATGACGGAAGAGGGGGCCATGAACAGCGGGATTGGCAACCTGATGCAACAACTTACCGGCGACATCGACATGATGACGGAAGGCGGCCAACCAACTGACATGGGTCAGGGGGTAGGAAGCTTGATGATGGCAGGGGCACCGGAGGCCCCTGCTCCACAAAATTTTAGACAAGGCGGTGAAGTAGCTTATCTTCAGGATGGAAGTCTTCCTACTTCCACCGCCGGTGGTTTTTCTCCGTTAACTTTTGATTTTGGCAGTGAGGTAAAAAATCAATATGAGTCTTTGATGCCCATATTTCAAAGCATCGTTAACGCTGATGACCGTGCCGCGCAAGCTGAAGAACGCGCAGAAATGGACCAAGCGCAAGCTTTACTTTCTCTAGCGCGTGGTGGCCTCAGATTAGCGGCAGGTGACCCCAAATCCGGAGGCTCTTTGGCCTCTCAAATAGGCTCTGCCTTTGAGCCTACTGCGGCAGAGATCGCGGCCCTCGGGGCACAAGCACAGGATCGTAAAGACGCTATTCGGGCGCAAGATCAGCAACTGCGATTAGGTGCGCTTCAGGCCGGTGTTGGTCAAGCTGGGGCACAACAAAAGTATGCACAAGAATTAGATCTGGCGACACAAGAGGCCGCTCTGAGACTGGGCACGGCAAAGCCTGATTTGCGTGTTGTAACAGACACCACCTCGGGTAAAGCTGTATATATTGACGTGTCACTGCCCTCGGGAAAAGCACAGCTACAGACAATTAACGCCGCCAATGCGGCAAGCCCGGAAGGAAATGTTTACAGCGTCAATACGTTGTCTTCAGAAGACACCGGCGGCGCTAAAGTATTCATGGTGAACGGCCAACAACGATTGAGTTTCCGTGACGGATTTTACAAAGACACTGACGGAGAGCAAAAACCGCTTCCTACTGACGCTATACCGTTAGGCGAAGAAAACGCATGGGACATCATTCAAACAGAGGCCCGTCGCCAGCAAGCCGCACAAACTCTTTTAGAGCGGTTTGGATCTGGTGATCAAGTTATAGCGGCGAACGTCACCGGCGGTACGCGTGATGAAGACGGCAACCCTATTAAAGCCGCATTGACGAAAGAAGAAGGGCAGGCCTTGCAGTCTGTTTTGGACAACACGGTGATACCTGACGCACGTAACCCCCTTGAGGCGGCTAAAGAGGGAACCGGTCCGTGGGCAGGATTAACCGCTTTGCTGGATAACGTTTATGGCGGCATTACGGGAACGGATGCTTTCCAAAACACCATGGCAAACAGGCAGTTCCTGCGCGGCATTACGGTGCTAGGCCGCTCCGCGTTGGTTGTTAACCCACGGTTCCCTGTTGCAGAAATGGAGAACGTACAGGCCTTGTTCCCTGATCCAGATCGATTCTGGGTCAACCCGCAAAGTCAGGCAAACCAGTTAATCGAAATGAAGCGGCTGGCTTCAGCACAACTCCTTAAAAACCTTCAAATGATTGCGCCCGGCGGCGGCGCTTCTTCGGATATGATCCCCGACATTGAAGCAAACAACCGCGAACTAGAGCGTTTGCTAGACATATTGGCAACCGTTCCAATGACCTACGGAACAACGGAACAGCAAAGTGCTGTTGTAGGTGATATTCAGAGTGCGTTGAGGAAAGGGCGTAATGGCTGAACCTGTCAGCATACAACCGATCATACTCAGTAAAAATGAGCTAGACGGTTTTTTTACTCAGTTGACCGAGGCGGGCGTAGATTCACCTTCTGCCGCTATGGCGCAGGAGGTTTCTACGATTTTGTCGGAAGAATATCCTGAACTGATTAGCTATCAAGGCCTGCGTCAGGGCACCGCACCTTTCTTTGACACGCTTGAAGGCTTAAAAGATCTCCCTCCAGAGCAACGTCGTCTGGATGACGCCGGTATCATGGAGGCGTTTCTCGTAAACCCTGACGGCCAACCCATGCGTCGGGGAGATTTTTGGAAAGGTTTTAAAGGAGAAATTGCTCCGCAAGTAGGTGGTTTTGCAGGAGCTTACACCTTGGCTAAAACAGGAATGGCGCTACAGGCAAAAATTCCTGTTGTGCCGGGACCAACGGCTGTTCCAGCGATTGCCGCAAAATTTTTGATCCCCACCGGCATGACGCTTCTTGGCGCTGTACTAGGTCAAGAAGGCATACGTGCTATTCAACGAACGATTACAGGCGAAGAAGAACTGATTACACCGGGGACAACTCCGGCAGAAGAAGCAGGTAAGACCGCCGCTACCGTAGCCGGATTCTTGGCGACACCATGGGCGTTGCCTAAAAACTTGGATTTCGGAGCAAGTACGTATTTAAACAACGTTCGTAACTTTGTTGGCCCGAGAACGGCGGAGGAACTTGCTTCTAAAGTAGGGCGTGAGCGGTCTGTTCGTTTTATTTCAGGCATTGAGCGGTTGTTGTCAAAGCAGGCGCAGACCGCACAAAAATCAACAACCTCGGGAATTCTATACGGAGCCTCGGAAGTTGGTGCGGGAGCCGGGATGACCGGTGGGGCATACTATGCGGAGTCTGAATTCCCCGGTGAACTCGGACCACGGCTCCTTGCAGAAACAACGGGTTCGGTCCCCGGCGGTGCCGCAGGCACACTGATCTTAGGCCCCACCGCGATTTTGGTGAAAAACATAGACCAGATCGTACCTATGATTAAATCCGCTTTTACGACGCTTAAAGAAAAAGGTATTTCTCAGACTGTCATGGGGGGCCTTAGATCTCGGCAAGAACGTCGTTTGCAAGAAGGCGCGGACAAGATTCGTGAATTGATTGAAGCGTCTCCAGAAGAAAATTTAGAAGAAATCATCAAACGTTTAGCCGAAATCGACCCCAACCTGTTAGAGGTTGAATTAACAGCGGGCGCAAAAACAGGTAGCCCCGTTCTCCTTTCTATTGAAGAAGCGATTAACAGCATTGTTCCTAGCGTTGGCGCTCAACGAGATGCGTCTACAGACCAAGCAATAACCGCTTTGAAAAATGCTCTCTTACTTCAGATACGATCTGGAACGGGCCGAGAGGCTTTAAAAGAAAGCGCAGAGCTTTTTGAAGATTTGTACAAGTCCGCGTTAGCCAGCCGGTTATCTGGCAGAACCGAAGATTTACTGGCGGCCTTTGAAAGGGTAGGTACGGAACGATCTAACCAAGAGCTGTCTCAGGCCTTGTTTGACATCGTAGACCAACAGCTTTCTTTGGCACGGCGGGAAGAGCGGCGTCTATGGTCTGATATACCTCAATACACCATTGATTTAGCCCCCGGCGAGTCGCCACAAGTCATTACGTCTTGGCTAGAAAACATGCCTACCACGCCAGAGGCGGCAGACGCTATTGAAAGCGCGTTGAAGCCTTTGACGCGTTTCATTCAACGTAAGACAGACGAATTGGGTCTTGGCGTTGCCGAAGAAGGTGAGGCGCTGTCGCCGTCTTTGCAACAGGTGTTAGATGGCGTTGAGCCGGGAACGCTGACTTCTACAGAATTAGTAGAGATGCGGTCAACCGCTCTCAACTTAGCTCGTAAATTAAGTGCGGACGGTCTTTATAACGAAGCTCGTATTGCAAGTGACTTTGCCTCTGCGGCTCTTCAAGACCTTGAAAACATCGCGGACGACTCCCTTTCTGCCGCGTACCAAGGCGCACGGGCCTACAGCCGTTCTCTGAACGATGTCTTTACGCGAGGTTTGGCCGGAGACATATTACAAACCACACGGCAGGGCGGACAAAAGCAAGTTCCCGAATTGTTGGCGCAAACACTGTTACGTGGTAACGCTGACCCCGTGCAGTTGCGATTCCAACAGGTTCAAGAGATTGGCCGGTTTGGCTTGCAACAAGGCTTTGAGGGTGCCGCAGAAACGGTACAAGACCTAGATACGGTCTACGAAGCAATCATTCGTAATGCACGGAGCGCCGCGCTTACCCCCGGAGCGCCCATTGAAGAGGGTGGCAAAATCAATCAAGCGGCTCTTAACCGCTGGATGGAACAAAATGATGACCTTCTTCGGCAGTTCCCCGGATTGCGGGACGATCTGAGCAATCTTAATACTGCACAAACGTTATTTAACCGCACTGCGGAATACAACAAGCGTAAAGCCGCGCAGATAAAAAATTCGGTGAACTTTCAAAACTTGAGAGGAGCTAATGCGGATAGCCCCGTATACGCTGTTTCTCAAGCCCTCTCTTCGGGCAACAAGATGCCCATGCGGTCTTTAAATAACCTTGCACGGGTGGTCAATCAGGCCCCTGAAAACCTGCGTGAAAGTGCTAGGCAGGGGTTAGAGCAAGCTGTTTTGCAATGGGCCATGGAAAGCGCAGGCTTGAATTCGGGCAGATTTAGTCCGGAAGTTATGAATCAAAAGATATTTGAAGCCATACCTAAAACTTCCGGCGTTAGTGTGGCCGATTGGTTAAAAGCTTCCAAAATAATGACTAAAAAAGATTTGGACCGTTTGCAAAGATTGTTGGGCCAGATGCAACGCTATGAAAAAGCGGCAAAAGGCGGCGCATTAGAGCAATTGGCGGAAGAAAGCGGACCCGTGTTTGATTTGTTCTTACGAATCTCTGGGGCAAAGTTAGGCACCATGGGTTCCGAAATGTTAGGTGGAGGCAGTCAGTCCCTAATTGCGGCAGGTGCAGGCTCACAGGCCTTACGCAATATTTTTTCTAATATGCCTAACGTTCTTAACATGGACGTGATGTCGCAGTTAATTAAAGATCCGAAGCTGTTGGCAGATTTCTTAGCCCGACCAAAGAGTGAAAAAGAAAAGATGAACNTGNTTGGCCGAATCGTTGATTGGTTTGGTAGTCAAGGCATCACGCTGGCTAGACGACCTGCTCCGACAGCTTTGCGAGAATACACTGATGAGCTTTTTGAAGAGGTTGTCCCTCAACCAGAACAGCCTTCTCCGGAAGAACAACCAAGAACAGATGTTCAACCGCCTCTGGCGGCTTCTGAAACGGAATCAAGAACAGATGTTCAACCTCAACCAGAGCCTACGCCTACTGAGCCACAGCCCACGGGTCCCCTGTCTATTCAAAACAACAACCCCGGTAATCTGCGGTTGGCAGGACAGCCCGGTGCAACGGAAGGACAAGGCGGTTTTGCGGCGTTTTCTTCTCCCGGTCAAGGTTTGCGAGCGTTAACTCGACAAGTTGTATTAGACACTCAAACACGCGACATGAATCTTGAAGATTTTTTAAATAAGTACGCGCCGCCATCTGAAAACCAGACAAATCAATACATTTCGTTTGTAGAGCGGCAGACAGGTTTAGATGCGAAGGGCAAAGTGCCTGAGTCAAAAATTCCTCAACTTGTTCGCGCTATTGTCAGAATGGAAGGCGGCCAAGAGGCCGTGGACTATTTCTATGGCCAACAACGCGCCGAGGCGGCCCCTGCTCCACAGCCGCCGATAGCACAAGTCGCGCCACCCGCTCCCGCTCCGGTTTCAGCTAGCCCTCAATCGTTACAGCGGGCGGCACAGATACTGGGTCCGCAGGATGAGATAGGTGCACTGGCGTCAGAAATGCTGATGAGACAGCGGCCTGCTTAAATCAGCCAATCCTTGGCGCTTTCGCCTAGCACATCACCAGCGATATTGATCTTGTCCCGCAACGCGGACAGGATCTTTTCGTCTATGGTGCCCGGACTGACCAAATCAACATAGGTCACCGTGTCCTTCTGGCCAATGCGGTGGGCACGGTCCTCGGACTGTAGGCGAATCTCCAGATCGTAGCTGTTGCTGAAGTAGATGACGGTGTTGGCTTCTGTCAGCGTAATGCCGTAGCCACCAGTGCGTGGCTGACCAACAAAGAACCGTAGCTCTGAATCCGGGTCTTGAAAGCGTTCAATGGTGTCCTGCCGGTCTTCCTGCGCCGTCTCCCCAAAATAACTGGCCACGGACCCCGGACCATACTTCTTGGCCAAGGCTTCTTCGATGGCGTGAATGTCGTGCGTCCACGTCGCCCAGATGATTGCTTTACCCTGCACCTCTTCAACTACATCAAGAAGTTCCGGTAACCTATTGTTTTTTATAGGTTGTAGTGGCCCTTCGTCCGGTTGCAGGTGACCACAGCAGATTTGCTGTAGCCGCATGATCTGTGTCAGGACAGAGGCTGTGGTAGCCAACTCGCCTTTCTCCAGCCGTGCCAGCGCCAAATCCTGCATTTGCTTATACACCATCACCTGTTCTTTGCTCAGATTGACCTCACGCCGCAAGTACACTTTGTCCGGCAGGTCAAGACACTCTTCTTTCAGCACCCGGCTACTAAACCGGTCCAGCTTCTCTCCAAGCTCATCTAAGCGACGATATCCGACAATCTCGTTAAAACTATGCGGTCCCATGTTCCTGCGTTGAACTACCGCATACCGGCCTTGAAAGCCATAGAAGCTGTTGAAGCCCAACGCCTCTTGCTCCAGAAACGCACACTGACTAAACAAATCCATGGGGCTTTTGGTGATGGGCGAGCCTGTCAAGATGCGTCGATACTTGGACGCCTGACCTATCTTGATCAGGTTCTTTGTCCGCTGGGCACCCTTGTTCTTGATCGTGGTGCTTTCGTCCAAGATTGTGATGCAGTTGGGATTGAGCTTTACAAACCGCTCCGCGGCTGTCGCACCCTTAGCCGTGCTAAATGCTTCGGTGTTCATCACCAGAACGTGCAGAAACCCCGGCTCACGCTTCTCTGGATCAGCAATCTCCTGTATCGCCTCACGGAACTTTTTGGTGAAGTTGGGTTGCCACTTGACAATTTTTGTCTGAATGCGCTTGGGCAGATGTGCGGGTATTTCTTTCTTGACCCAGTTGTCGAAGACGCCCTTCGGTGCAATCACCAAAGCTGTGTTAATCTCCCTCGCCTCGTACAACGCGCCCATCGTGTCGATAGCAACCTTTGACTTCCCTGTGCCCATCTCCATAAACAGACCGAAGTAAGGCCGTTGCCATGAATCGTCGAAAACTTGTTGTTGGTGCTCGTAAGGTTGTGTCGCGAAAGTGTACATATGGCCCTCTGCGTGTTGACTGCAATAATATGCGATGGTACGCTGGCTGTCCAGCCCTCTAAAAAAGGGCCTAACCACGAAAGGAGATGCAATGAGCGAGATGCTCTTAGACATGGAAGCTGATCAAGTCACGGCTTCCGCCATCGAGAAGATGGACAATACGGGCTTGGGTAGTGTCGCTGAGATCGCACGGGCAATCCGTAATCAAGAAGATTTGGTGGCACAACTTGATGACAAGCTAAAAGAGGCCAAGCGTGACCTCCTGAAGCTAACCGACGAGGACCTACCAGCCATGTTGGCTGAATTGGGCCTCAATGCCATCGAACTCGACGATGGTTCTAAAGTGACCGTACAGGCAACATACGGTGCCCACATAAAAGTGGCGGACCGTGAAGAAGCCTTCCAATGGCTCCGAGACAACGATTTCGGAGACATCATTAAGAACACTGTCAGTTGCAACTTTGCCCGCGGCGAAGATCAACAGGCTGTGGACTTTATGGAAGCGGCACAAAAGATGGGTTACATCCCAGAGCAAAAAACCGAGGTCCACGCACAAACGCTGAAAGCGTGGGTCAAAGAACGGGTGGAAAATGGGGAATCCTTCCCTATGGACCTTTTCGGCGCGTACACCGGCCAGCGAGCCAAGATTGCGAGGAGCAAGTAATGAGTGAATCAAAAGCGGTAAAAAAAGGGGGCAAGAATGACATCGTGGCGTTTAGCCCGGACATCTTTGAAGAAGACGCCAATCTTGGCCTTGAAAACTTGGGCCAAGACGATTTGGCATTACCTTTCCTCAAACTTCTCTCGCGTCAGGACCCAGTGCTGGATGATTTGGATGACGCGAAGGCAGGCGATATCCTCAATACCGTATCAAATACGGTCTATTCTGGTAAAACAGGTATTCGTGTCATACCAAGTGCTTATCAGCGGCGCTTTATTGAGTGGGCTCCTCGGGGCACTGGTAGTGGCGCTCCTGTGAATATCTACACGCCAGAGGACTCTCTGCCGAAAGTCGAGCGGGACCCGAACGACAACAAAGATTATGTTGTCGGCGGTAACGGCACGTACCTTGAGGAGACGCACCAGCACTTTGTTGTCATCCTCGAAGAGGACGGCACAACTACAACTGCACTGATTCCCATGAAGTCTACGCAGTTGAAGAAAAGCCGTAGGTGGAACTCCACAATTGCCCAGCGGACTTTGGTGGGCAAGAACGGGCCGTTTACACCACCCCGTTTCAGCCACATCTATCTGCTCAAGACTGTCTCTGAAGAGAACAGTAAGGGTAGCTGGCATGGCTGGGACATTAGCTTGGAAGGGGTTGTCGAAAACGGCGCTCATTACAAGCAAGCCAAAGAGTTTTCCGAATCCATTTTACGCGGTGAGGTTGAAGTCAAACACACCGATGATGGCGCGGGTGCAGGAGAAGACGCACCCTTTTAAGGAAAACGGGGGCTTCGGCCCCCTTACTTTGGCGAATAAAAAATGTCTGATGCAGATCGTTTCTCGGTCATATTTGATGGCCTCAAACAAGCCTACGGCACGTTTGAAATCGACAGAACAAGCTCTAATGGCAAATCGCAAGGTAAAGCGCGAGTCATCCGCGAACCACGCACCACGGAGCATTTCCAGCAACATTTGGCTGGAGAAGGGGCAGGGATCGGGATCATCCCGATTAATGAGGACGACAAGTGCATTTGGGGGTGCATAGACATAGATGAATATCCACTAGATCACGTCAAACTTATTGAGCGCATTCGCCACGCCAAGATTCCTTTGGTAGTCTGTCGGTCCAAGAGCGGGGGCGCACACTGCTTCATCTTCTGCACCGATTGGGTGCCTGCCAAGACCATGCAGTCCACACTTCAGCATCTAGCTAGTGGGCTGGGCTACGGCGGTAGCGAGATATTTCCGAAGCAAATCAAACTTTTCCTAGACCGAGGCGATATCGGTAACTTCCTCAACATGCCGTATTTCGATGCGGAAGAGGGGTTACGTTACGCCTTTAACGACGATGGGTCCGCCGCGACATTGCAGGAGTTCTTTGGCTTACATGCCGCGCACGTCCAGACCCCGGAGCAAATACAAGCACTCACGCAGGCCACCGTCGAAGGAACAGCGATTGTGGACGGTCCGCCCTGTCTCCAAACCTTATGCTCCCAGAAAATTAGTGAAGGAGGCCGAAACAACGGACTCTTTAGCATAGGCGTGTACCTGCGGAAGGCGTATCCGGACACGTGGCAGGACGAAATACTGCACCACAACATGGCCTACATTGACCCGCCGTTGCCTCTGAATGAGGTCAATATCGTGGTCAAACAGCTAGAAAAGAAGGATTACGCCTACCGTTGTAATGAGCCGCCCATCCAGCCGTACTGCAACCGTGAGCTATGCCAGACCCGCAAATTTGGTATTGGAGCGGCTGTCAGCGACATGGCCGTAGCAAATCTACGTAAATACAACTCCATACCACCCGTATGGTTCCTCGACGTAAACGGCGTACCGCTAGAACTGGACACCGACGCTCTCCAGAACCAGACCGTCTTCCAGAAAGCCTGCATCGAACAGCTTAACTTCATGCCCCAGACAATGCCCCGCCGCGGGTGGGAGGGCCGCATCAACCAGCTTATGAAGGAAATGGCTGAAACAGACGGTGCCATTATGGAGGTGAGCGAAGACGCTAGCATTAACGGGCAGTTTTATGAGTATCTGGATGAGTTCTGCACTTCTACACAGAAGGCGGAAGACAAAGAAGAAATCTTGCTTCGCCGCCCATGGGTGGACGAAGAGGGCGAGGCCGTTCATTTCAGGCTCAAAGACTTTGAAGGCTTTCTGCGTAAAAACCGCTTCAGTGAGTTTAAGACACACAAAGTGGCCCAGCGCCTGCGAGACATCAATGGCGAAGCTGTAGTTTTAAAAATTAAAGGTAAAGCCACCCGAGTATGGCGCGTACCGTTGCCAGAGGCTCCTACCGGAGGACCAGAGTCCAAAAGCTTTGAACCACGGACCCCGGACCCGTTCTGATGTTCAGGATATTCGGCCCTCCCGGCACCGGGAAGACCACTACGTTGCTGAACATGGTGGAACAAACCCTCGACAAAGGCATCCCGCCNTCACAGGTGGGCTTCTTTGCGTTTACCCGTAAGGCGGCTACCGAGGCTAAAGAACGTGCCGCCAAGCGGTTTGACTTGGACCCTGACAAAGACTTGCCGTATTTCCGCACCATCCACTCTCTCGCATACCGGCTGATGAGCGTGAAAGAGACGGAGTTGATGGGTTCGCAGAACTACAAAGAGTTGTCTCAAGCTATAGGTTTTAATCTGAGTAGCTCGGCCAGCGATGACGAAGATGTGTCGTTTAAGGCTACAGATCACCCCATCTTGCAACTCATCAACCTGTCAAAGACCAAGAAAACCACGCTGGAGCACGAGTATAACCACTCCAACGTCAACTTCACGTGGATGGAAGTGAAGTATGTAGCGGACTCCTACGCCAACTACAAAAGCACCTTTGGCCTGATGGACTTTACAGACTTGATTATGCGTTTTGCCGACGAGGCAGACCACCTGATGCCGCCACTGAAGATATGTTTTCTGGATGAAGCACAGGACCTGTCGCCCCTACAGTGGGACATAGCTCATAAGCTGGATGAAAAGTCCGAGCGGATGTACGTGGCAGGCGATGACGATCAGGCTATTTATCGCTGGGCTGGGGCGGACGTTGACCATTTCATCAATTTGTCCGGTGATGCGGAAGTTTTAGAACAAAGTTACCGCGTCCCTGCGGCAATTCACGCCTTGGCAGAAAAGATCGCTTCTCGCATACAAAATCGTTTCCCAAAGGTCTACCGCCCCAAAAAAGAGCAGGGACAGATATTTCGTGTGCCAGACATCAGAACAATAGACATGTCCGAGGGTAGTTGGCTCATCATGGCCCAAGCTCGCTACATGCTTTATGACATTCATCAAGAGCTTAAAAATGGCGGCTATTTGTTTGAAAAACAGAATGGGCAACGCTCTATTCCTGAAAAGATGTCATTGGCCATCAATGGCTGGGAAACCATGCGGAAAGGTAAGGCGATCCCTTTTGGTGCAGTGCAAGCCATCTACGGGTACATGACCGGAAATGGTGCACGGATAAAACGTGGCTACAAAAACATAGCCGCAGACGACGAAGACATGTTCGACCTCAAGCAACTGCAAGATTATTACGGCTTACTGGCCACTGACCAAATGATCTGGCATGAGGCCATGGACCGCATCCCAGATGCCGACAGGGCCTACATAACGGCTCTCCTACGACGTGGCGAGAAGTTCAACGCCAAGCCTCGCATCCGATTGTCCACGATTCACGGGACAAAGGGCGGCGAAGCAGAAAACGTGGTGATCCTGCCCGATCTTACTGCCGCCGCCATGGAAGAAAGTGGCGATGATCTACACCGCGTTTTTTACGTGGGGGTCACCCGCACATTAAAAAACCTCTACATCCTCGAACCGGACGACTATTTAAGGGCCTATGCGTTATGAAAGAAGAAACCGAAATGAGTCACACCCCGTGTCCCAAGTGCAAGAACAAAGCTGAAGAAATCATTCTTGCTTCAGAGAACAAGCGTGTGGGTTGGTGGTGCAGAGCTTGCGGCCACTTTGAAAAAGCCATCCTGCGAGAGAGGAAAGTGGCATGACAAAACTACAAATGGCGATGTTCCCGCCCAAATCCGATTGGGTGCCCCCAGTAGAGCTACCGGATATCTTTGACGCCGACGAAATAGCCATAGACGTTGAAACACGCGACCCGAACCTCAAGCAGAAGGGACCGGGCTGGCCAACGAAAGACGGCGAGGTGGTGGGCTATGCGATAGCCGTGGGCGGCTGGAAGTGCTACATCCCCGTGGGCCATGCAGGCGGCGGCAACCTAGACAAGCGTATCGTCAGTAAATGGCTCAAAAAAGTCTTTGAGTGCCCTGCCGACAAGATCATGCACAACGCTCAGTACGACCTCGGCTGGCTACGTGCAGAGGGCTTCGAGGTCAAAGGCCGCGTGATCGATACCATGATCACCGCCAGCTTGATTGATGAAAACCGCTTCAGCTACAGCCTAAACGCCCTGTGCTACGACTACCTCGGCAAGACCAAGTCCGAAAAGACATTGGTAGAAGCCGCCAAAGAGTTTGGCGTGGACCCGAAGGGCGAGATGTGGAAGCTCCCCGCCATGTACGTCGGCCCCTACGCAGAGACAGACGCAGAGATTACGTTGGAGCTATGGAATCACTTCAAGACCCTGCTGAACCGTGAAGACCTGTGGGACGTGTGGAACCTAGAGATTCGCCTGCTCCCGCATCTTGTCGAGATGACCAAGCGCGGCATACGGGTGGACTTGGACCGCGCTGAACGGACCAAGCAGGTGCTGATCAAGCAAGAGAAAGAGGCTCTCAAGCAAATCAAGGCGCTGGCAGGCACGGATGTAGAAATCTGGGCGGCGCAGTCTATCGCTAAGGCTTTCGACAAACTGAGCATCCCTTACCCCAGCACAGAAAAGGGGGCACCCAGCTTTACTAAATCGTTCCTGTCGGAACATAACCACGACCTCGCCAAGTGGATCGTCAAAGCCCGTAACCTCAACAAGACCAGCGGCTCTTTCATTGACGGCATCCTGAAATACGTGCATGACGGCAGGATTCATAGCCACATCAACCAGCTACGGTCTGATGACGGGGGCACCGTTTCAGGCCGCATTTCCATGAACTCCCCCAATCTGCAACAGATCCCGGCCCGCGACCCAGAGCTAGGCCCCATGATCCGCTCGCTGTTCCTACCAGAGGAAGGCCAGCAGTGGGCGGCAATAGACTTCTCGCAACAAGAGCCGCGGATCTTGGTGCATTTCGCCAAGAACTACGGCGATTACAAAGGGGTGCCGTTGGAGGGTGTCGAGGCTTTTGTAGACGCGTACCGGAACGACCCCAATATGGATTTCCACACCATGGTCAGCGACATGGCCCGCATTCCCCGCAAGCAAGCTAAAGTCATCAACCTCGGAATGATGTATGGGATGGGTGTCAATAAATTGTCAGATCAACTGGATGTCAGTGTGGACGAGGCAAAAGCCCTGACACAGCAATACCACAAGCGCGTCCCTTTTGTGAAAGGACTGATGAAAGGCGTACAGAAGAAACTGGAAGACCCCCGGTCATCCGGGAGTGTGCGGTCCCTGCGCGGTAGGAAATGCCGCTTTGACCTTTGGGAGCCGGACGCGTTTGAAATGCACAAAGCCCTGCCCCGCGAAGAAGCAATCGCGGCCCACGGACCAACGACCAGACTACGACGGGCTTACACCTACAAAGCCCTGAACCGTCTGATCCAAGCGTCTGCCGCGGATATGACCAAACAGGCCATGGTGGACGTGTGNGAAGCNGGGCACGTGCCNATGCTNCANGTGCANGACGAACTNGCCTTTTCAGTTGAGAGCGAGGACCACGCCCGCGAGCTTGCTGAGATCATGCAAAACGCCGTGCCGCTACAGGTCCCCAACAAATGCGACGTGGACTACGGGCCAAGCTGGGGCGAGGGCGAAGAGCTTGATTAATCTCATAACTATGCGTAGAATCGTATAGCATGGAACTTTACAATTACCGCGCCGAAGTGCTACGCGTCATTGACGGGGATAGCCTGTCTTTAAACGTCCGGCTGGGCTTTGACGTGTCCCTTAAAATGAGTGTTCGCTTGTACGGTATCGATACTGCGGAGACACGCAGGGTACGCGGCGGCAATGACGATTTAAAAGCTTTGGGCCGTTTCGCCAAATATTTTGTCAAAAAGTTATTACCTGTCGGCACAGAAGTGACTGTTCAAACAAAATTGGACGGCAAAGGTAAGTTTGGCAGGGTGTTGGCGACCGTCATGATTGACGGCGACGAAGACTCGTTAAACGACTTTATGGTAGCCCAACGATTAGCCATCCCGTACTACGGACAAAACAAAAGTCTTATTCTTGAGCAACATAAAATGTGTGTGGCTCACCACAAAAAACTTGGAAATATCTAGGAGAATCAAATGGATACGACCAAATGGAAATCTACTTTGTTACCTCGGGACGTGTACGAGGAACTGGTGGTCATTGCCCGCGTCGAAGGCCGCACAATAAGCGGACAACTGCGTTACATCCATGAGCAATGGAAAATGCAAAACCTGTCCAATCGTGATCAGGAGTACATCTCTGAGCAGGTGGACACGTTCAAGAAAGAGAACAGCGTCCCCTTGAGTTCCAAGAGCTTTAGCATATGAGCATTCAGGAAGAGTTTGATAAAGCCTTGAAGAAGTTTGAGCAGGACTTCGAGAAGGGTACGGTGTCTAAAGACCAGTTCGATAAATTAGAAATCTGGCAACAATTGCTCCATGCTAAAAGTGAAGCGGTGCGAGAGCACGATGCGAAAGATGTTAATAACCCAAGAAGAAATTGAAGACGTGCTGATTTCCATACAAGCCGGACAACAAACCGCCAACCGGCTTAAAACACCCGTAGCTATTCAGAAAGATCTATCCATTACGCCTTTGTCAGAGGCGACCATGGAGGTCCTTGAAATCATCCGACCCGAGTGATAGGTTGGCCGTCTGCGGTACTTCTCATGGGATGCCGCAGGACTCCTAAGAGCTGATTAGGGATTAACCATAGTTTTCTCCCAAAGTGAACGATAGTCCTGATCCCGACCCGGCCCCAGAGCCGGGTTTTTTTTTGCGTGGCGTTTGTATGTATGTTAGTTTATGAGAACCATCGTACACCAATATAGGAGAGCGTGATGGCTAAACGGAAAAGAGCAAGAACCAAGAGCGGTCAGTTTGTGGCGGATGACCCAAACACACCAGAGAATGAGGCGTGGGTCACAGTGGGCGGCGTTGAAGCGTCAGGGACCACGGACAACGAAGCAGAGCCTGAGAAGTTCAAGCCCATGACATGGAAAGAATACGCCATCCTTGGTGGTATTCTTTTTATTATGGGCTTGNTAGGCATAACGGGATGAGCGAAACCACAATTATCATAGACGTTTCAGCTTTACACCCTGACCATTACCCNCGGATAAAGAAGATGCTGAAAAACTCGAAGCTAAAACGAGCAAAAGTTTATGTCNTTGACTTGATTGACGGTCTGTCCATTGCGCTAAACATTTTATTTGGCGGAAACCCTGCGGAAACAATATCCAGCCGCGCTTTNAGGACCACTGAAAGTTGTTTCTGGAGANTCNTCCGTAGAATNCTCGACACGNTACTNACGCCACGGGCAGACAATCATTGCTGTAAGTCTTACAATCGTTGCCTCGAAAGGTCCAAAGCCTTACTTGGCAATAGGTTTAGATGAGCGATAAGAAGTTAGTGACCACTAACCAACGTCGAGAGATTGCCCAATTATTGGAAGATGATCAGGCTTTCCTCGACTTTGTCATAAACGAAACAACAAATGATTCTTGGCTTGGGGATGAAACCTGTAAGAGCATGATGAAACTCCTGTCCGCCGAAAGCGAGCAGGAGTTCTTTGCAGGGCTATGCCACATGGGCTTTGAAATCTACACCGATTACCTTTTTGAGAAGCATNAGGACTATCTGANCNCGGCCCACGGGTCCATGCTCCACTGATGCAACCCTGNCCNGAAGANTANGTCCGGTGNTACACCCCNGAAGAATGGGANGANCTCCAGTTCCTGCTAGACGAAAACGACATAGCCTATGACGTAGGACCAATGGGCGACGTAGAGTCCGCCATCCATTTCACGTGGGAGCTTTTGTTTCTGTCCCCATGGGAACTGGCCTACATCTCCATACCTATGACCGTCATAGCTTTCTACGTGCTGACCATCTACAGCGCCTTCAAATACATCCAACGCAAGTTCAAATAGCCGGGCTTGACGTATGAGAGTAATACGGGGTAACCTCTTGGTGTTCTACACAGGAGGGAACCATGCGTCGCCCAGACATAGAGATTATCCGCCGCATCCTTGCTCAATCTAAAAGAGTTGCTAAAAGACTTAACCGCACTGACGACCGTAGTGAGAAAAATGTAGAGTTTGCTTTAACCTTACCTTTGGTTTCTTTAACGGATCATTTTTTTAGGGAGAGTCCCATACAAGATTGGTATTGTGATACTTTTTTAAAACAGGGAGAACGTGAACATGAAGTGGCAGAACCTGTTTTTGACGAATTTGTGTTTCATTATAGAGATAAGATTCAATTTAATCCGGACCCAGAAGAAAGACACCTACAGGACGGAGGCCCGATAAGAGAGTGTTTTTTATGGGCGGTTATTTCTGACGTTGATAAAGACTTCTATGATTACGACGTTGACGAACCGCCTGATGGTATGGACGTTGAGGAGTATGAAGAACGAGTTTTTAAAAACTGTCGGATAAAGTTTTTAAGCGTATGCGCTTACTTTCCAACTGATCCATCCTTGGATTTTTTATCGTGGCAAGGTTTTGTGGGCTTTAAAGTAGATAAATACGCAGAACTTAAACCAACAGGCGCTCAGACAATTCACTGTCAGCCCACTGAACAAACTAAAGAGTTGTGGGAACATGCCACGCCTGCAATGAATTTAATCGCCGCCGACATTTTTAGAAAAGCGCAAATACTCTGGCTGTATGCAAAGTACGGCGACAAGCACATCGTTGAAGTAGTGCCTACCAAGACCAAGACCAAGAATAAAGCAAAAAAGAAAAGCTCCCTACATAAGAACCGACCATGGACCACGGCCAGCGGGCCACATATCCTCTTCCTTGACCGGATGCCCGCCACGCAGAAAGAAGGGACCGGGACTCACGCTTCACCTAAGCCACACCGCCGTAGAGGCCACTGGAAGACGCTGAGTCACCCACGGTACAGGCACCACCCCCAGTACCAACAAAAGATTTACGTCAAACCCAGCTTCGTAGGACCCCGGCAAACCACCTATGAAGGTAATATCTACCGGCTCGTACAGCCACTAGAAGAGAGACTATCGTGATGGAAGCTACCGTACTGCTCAAAGTCCTTGAAGAAACCGACAGGCACACCCTGTCATTCGACATGGACGACTTCGACTTTCTTGTTTGGCAAGAATGTAAAGCTTTCTTCTGGGAACAACGAGAACGCTTTGAAATCTTAAAATCTTCCGAGGGCACAGTCGAAGACATACCCCATGAAGATAAAAAAGATTGGGCAATGTATTGGGTAAGTGATGGCGTAGTCCGTTCCGATGCTCTGCTCGCTTGGAAAATACTGCTTGCCAACGGGTACAAAGGGTATCTGCTTTGGGACATTGATCCCAATGGTGGCTGGAATACTCACGTTATCCTGACGGACTACATTGCAGGGGACCCCAGCGAAGAAAGCCCTTAAAACGCCTTTTTATATAGTGTTTTCCCAGAGAAATAAAAAAATAAAAAATAAAATTGAAAAATGGCGTAACCGGCGTAACCGGCGTAACTCGGGCCTGAAGGCCGCATAAACGCTGGACTTTTGTGGTTACGCCAAGGTTACGTCGTTACATTTATGGCTGTTCAAAGAGCTTAATCAAGCTAACAGTATAAGGGCCTCTGAGTTTTGAAAAAAATATTTTTGTTTTTCTGTAGAAATACTATATAGATCGGGTTTTTTAAGCTAAGTTATCGCAACTTACTCGGATACGGAGGCCCCATGGCCAAGAACAGATACGCCAATGTTTTGGACACCAAAGCGGCGGCTTTGCCGGAAGCAAAGCGCCAGCAGACTAACCGACCCCCTCTAGCGGAAAAGCGCCTGAACCGCAGGCAGGAACTGTTTGTACGAGAGCTTGTGGCGAAGGATGGCCAGATCACCATGCGAGAAGCGGCTATCAACGCGGGCTATCCTGAAAAGTCAGCCCATGTCCGCGCTTCGGAGCTAACCAACCCACGCATTTCCCCCCACGTGTGCAGAGCCATTCGCGAATACCGGCAGGAGCTTGATCAGAAATACGGCGTGGAATATCAGCGGCACCTAAGAGACTTGCAAGTCATCCGGGATGCGGCTTTGGAAAATGGAGCTTTCAGTGCGGCAGTGCAGGCTGAGTACCGCAGGGGTCAGGCGCAGGGTGACATCTACGTTAACAAGACAGAGATTCGTCACGGCACGATTGAGCAAATGAGCAAAGAAGAGGTCATGAAAGCTTTGAACGAACTGAAGCAGACGTATGCGCCCTTGACACATGACGCTGGAGCAGAGGAAGCTGGGAACAGGAAGCGGGCGCGTGAGCGTCTCGCAGAAGAGGTACAAGATGTTTCTGATTAATTTTCTCGGAAGACTCTGGTTTGGCTCAGAGAGGTGGGATTTAGTTAACGAAGACAAGACCCCCATGATCTATACGAAGCGGGCACATATGACTCCGCTACAACGTTTGGACTTTGAAGAGTTGACCGGTAATGACCGATATTTTGGAAGTAAAGGCGAAGCCGAAGAAACAGCGTGAAGCCAGCTTTTGGCAGTCTCTGAAGAAAGCTATGCGGGACAATTTCCCTGATTGGTCTGCCACGCGTTTAGAATCTAGAGCCACGTTGGGTGTGCCGGATGTCCTGATCATGGACAGTCAGGGCGATTGGCATATGGTTGAACTAAAGACCACAGCCAACATGAGCGTCAATATGTCCCCCCACCAAGTCGCCTTCTTAACCAAACACGCGAGGGGCAGTGTCTGGATAGCCGTTAAGCTGACCAGCGCCACGGGGCATGAAGTTTTTCTTTATCGTGGTGAGCGGGCAGTGGACTTGAAGCTAGATGGCTTGCGAGCCAAGCCGGATAAACACTTCAGTTATCCCGTCTCTTACCGACAGGTCTTGACTGCCATTGCATCTATGCGCTGACCCGCATATGATGTAGGTGGGCAATGTTGCCCGATATTGGGAGAGAACGATGAATGAAGATCTTTGGGAAAGTCTCTTTGACCGGATTGAAAACGAGTTAAAAACCGGCGATGTCCACACGCTCTATTTGCTGTTGGACTTAGTTCAGGAAGACAAGCTCGTTGCTTACGCAAAGGGGGAGTCATGAGCGAACGATGGGAATGCGAAGTCTGTCATGACCTTCACGACAATGAATTTTCTTTGACGTGCGCCGCCTGCGATCAAGAGCGGGAAAGCGGTGACCTAAAGCTGGAGGATAAATCATGAGTCTGATCACATTGTGGACTGTGGAATCCGGAGAGAAGTGCCGGTGGTTTGTTACCGAGAAAGCCGCGAGGCTCTATGCCCAAGACACGTGGCTGAAGGAAGACGATGGTGTGCCTTTTATTGGCCACAAGGTTATCTGGGACGATTTGGAACTTTGCGACATTTTGAACCACATTGAGGGTTTCACCGAGGTGGGCGAGGCGCAGGTGGGGGCTTATCCGCCTATTGATTTCAAGCGCCTGATTTAGGCCTTTCCCCGTCTCAAAACAGACAGCCGCCTCCGGGCGGCTTTTCTTTGTCAAGCTTTTTTTTCCCCGCCCGCAAACCCGCACCATTGCTAGGCCGCCGTCAGGCCAAACCCCCAATTCGGGCCGAAATTGAAATTTTAAAAAATGGCGTATGTTATAATATGCGAATCAAGTCCAAGCGACTTCGATGCTCTTTAACATCGCTGGCCTAGCACCGAGACGCGAGTCCGCTATCGGATGGCAACTTCTCAAAACCTTCATTTTCACTTTGGGAGAAAAGCAATGGATAATTCACTTTACGTTGTAATCGCGGCCAACCACTGTTGGGGTGCGGCAGAGTCTTTAACCGAGGCACTGAGCAACGCTTACTTGAGAGAGCAAACCCGTTTGAGTCATTTTGACTGGGTGTTGGATCAAGAAGAGTTAGAAGAACGGTGGGAAACGTGGAAAGGATACGGCGAAATAGAGTGGCGCGAGGGGCCTGATGAAAGGCCCACCGAATGCCTGATCTTTTGGTTAGACCACGAGGTCTGGAGTAGCTTCCGAGTTTGTGACATCAGCGGCGGGATTAGCGCAGTACCAAAAGATCCCGAGATGACATCAGACCAAGCCAGCAAAAAGCTGGGGGAGATTCAGATCAGGGCGCTGTTCGATAACGGGGCGTTAAAACCCCTCAAGTGAATCCAATCTAACCCCGCTCCGGCGGGGTTTTTTTATGCCCAAAGAACTTTTAAAAAGAGCGTTGCATCTGCGGGTAACAACCCGTAATATCACGAGTGCGGCAATCCTGCCGCGCCTACTTTGGGAGATACACCATGCAACATTCGATTGAAAATTCAGACCAGACCCTGACCCGCTTGCTTCAGCAGGTACAGGACCAAGCCGCCAGATCGCAGGACTTTCTGGCACCGACTAACCAGCTTCAGCTTATGACCGGTGACCGGGGTGACGGTAGCAAGGTCAGCCAGATCATCATGGAACAAACGGGTGGGGCACCTACTCAAATCCTTGCCGCCAATGATGTGGCGTTTGATCAGATCAGCCAGCGGGCCGGTATTGATGTCCGGACTGCCCGCCGCCTTCAGCAGGATTACTCCACTGAATTCGATGGCCTGATTAACGCTATCTGGCAGAAGGAACCGGCGGTGCGAATGATCCGCTCATTCCAGCACACTGATAACGCGGGCACGGCGCGGGCATTTGTCAGCGACAAATTCAAGACCTTTGACAACGTGCACCTGTTGCAGTCTGCCCTGCCTGAACTGATGGAAAGCGATGCCCAGTGGCAAGTGGTCAACGGCACGGTGACTGACAAGCGCCTGTACCTCCGCCTGAAGTCAGCGGTCATTACTGGCGAGGGCGCGGCGGTTGGCGACATCATGGCGCTCGGCATTGGCATGAGTAACAGCGAAGTCGGTTGCGGTAGCGTTAACGTGTACCAAATGTTTTGGACGCTGGCCTGCCTAAACGGTATGCAAACCGAAAAGCGCACCCGCAAGTCTCATATCACTGGGGCGCGTGGCGATGCGGATACTTGGGGCTTGCTGACTGATGAAGCGAAGGATGCGGACAATCACGCGCTGGCGCTTCAGATGCGGGATGTTACTGCCGCATACGCTAGCCGCGAGTCATTCGATGAAGTGCTGGAAAAAATGAAAACAGCGCACGATGACAAAGTCGAGGGCTCGCCGCAGTCGGCAGTCGAGGCCATGGGCAAAGTGCTGTCCCTGACCAAAAAGGATACTGCTAGCCTGATGGACGGCTTGCTCGCCACTATCGGGCAGGCGGGCTATGCCGGTCAGCCAGTAACCCGTGCCACCATGGTGAACGCGGTGACAGCGGTAGCGCATACCGCGGACGCGGACAGTGTGGACGATTGGCAGAAGCTGGGCGGGCGCGTGTTGGACCTGCCCCGCTCCGATTGGCAACGCGTGGCGATGGCGGCCTAACGTGCCTGCCTATCGCGTGGAAGTAGTGCAGACCAATGTTTTCTATTTTGATGCAGATAGCCCCGAGGAAGCTCGCCAAATCGCTACCGAGGATTTTATCTGGGATGACGATCAGGATGCCCCTAACAGCTACGGCGTTCACTTCAACATTTTTGAGATAGAAGACTGACTTACACTTCCCAAAGTGTGCCCCGCTCCGGCGGGGCTTTTTTTTGCCCGCGGGATATGCGATAGTCCGACTGCCGCAATGTTGCGGCGATTCTTTGGGAGAAAAAATATGTCTGTTGAAATAGATGCGTCTTACGTGAGTGTTAGTGATTCCGGCGATTTGTTGGAAATCATGAGTAATAGCGGTATAGATTTTTCTGATTTGTTAGATGAGGGTGAGCGGTACGGGTGGGACATTCCCGAAAAAGATTTGGATTTAGAGCGTGTCAAAGAATGGATACTGGAAACAGCGGACATTACCGATTCGGATCTATTGGAGGTGATTTATCGCCTGACTCGCCAGCTGGTGGACCGGCTCGTCAGTGTGCGCGATTTAGCGGATCGGCATCTAGAAACCTGCCGCCAACAGGCGGACCGCATCCGCGAGTTAGAACGCGCCGCCGGACCGGATGCCGCGACGGCATAGGCAACCCCGCTCCGATAGCCCGCCATCCGGCGGGCTTTTTTTTGCTTAGCGTATGCGATACCCTGAGCGGGCCGCGATTGGCGGCGACACTTTGGGAATTAAAAAATGCAACTGTTAGATACTCGGGGCGCGAACCCCAAACTAAAAAAAACGGGCAAGGCGGCCCCGTTCCGATATGCGGGCTTGTCGCTTTATCCGGATAACATACTTTGCGCGGGAGCTAAGGCGGCGGGTTGTATGGTGGACTGCCTTTCTGAGCAAGGCCGCGGGCGGTTCGATAACGTGCGCGAGGCGCGCCAGCGTAAGGCGGCATATTTACATAATGATCGCGCGGCGTTTGTAGATCAATTGCACCGCGAATTGACCAATTTCGAAAAGCTTTGCGAACGCACTGGGGAGCGCGGCGCGGTCCGGCTTAATGTTTTATCTGATGTCCGGTGGGAAATGTGCGGCATACCGCAAGCCCATCCGGAACTGCTGTTTATTGACTACACCAAACGCGCGGCGCGTCTCGGGAAAACCCCCGACAATTACCGGCTGATTTTCAGCTATAGCGGGCGGCCCCAGTACCGCAACCAAAACCGGCGGGCATTCCAAACCGACGCCCCCGTGGCGGTAGTGTTTCGCGGCGGATTTCCGCGGATGTTTCGCGGGCGGCCCGTTATCGATGGGGATCGGGACGATATCGCAAACGCGTTTGCCACTGGTCAAATTGTCGGGCTGACCCCAAAAGGATCGGCCCGCAACGATCGGTCCGGCTTTGTGATCGATAACCCCGACGTGATCGGGTGCGCGTAATGAATAAGCGAGAATACTGGCGGGCAAAGGCGGCGCGTTTTTTGCGCCGGTATCGCAGTAACCGCAAAGCATGGTTGAAACATCGTCAGCCGCACCCATGGGAAACCGGCGGTTTATGGCTTCGGCTGTATCGCGATGCGCGACTTACTGCTAATTATTGGGAATATCACGGGGAGAACGCCCGCGCCCCGAGTTGGTATCACCCCGACTGAGATCAGACCCCGCCCCGGCGGGGTTTTTTTTGGGCCGCGTATGCGATACCCTGCTGGTGCGGTAATGATGCCGCGACACTTTGGGAATTGTCTTATGTACAACAAATTTGAGAATGAGTTAGAAACCGTGGGCGTAGCGCAGACGCGATGTTATGAGCTATCCCGCGCCGCGGATCGAATTCACACCGCTGTTTGCGCGCTGGATATCGAGAACCGCAAAACGCTTGCGAAGCATTACCCCGCCTTCCTGCAATTGGCCGAGGAATTCGCAAGCTTTGACGAGACTTTACAATCTGATATGGGCGTGGCGTTTTCTCGCGCGTTTGACCCAAACTCATGAGCGGCACCCAGTTGGAGCGGTTGCAGTTTCACCTGCAGTTCATGGGCGTCATGGCCATGGCGGGCCGCGCAGATGAGGCGGACCAGCAATACCGCGAAGCCCAGCGCCTACTTGCGGAGATGATCGAAGCCGAGCGCGCGTGGCGGCCTGTTAGCAATTGGCTGGTTGACCAGTAGCGTCCGCCGCCGATCCGATAGCCCGCCCCGAGCGGGCTTTTTTGTGCCCGCTGTTAGCTTCAAAAGTTGTATGCGCCAGGCAGCATACGGATTGGCGCAACCACGCGGGTTAGCCGTTCAAGTAATTTCTGAGCATTCCGCCGCAAGCGATCCGGTAACACGTGGCGCGGGGTCCGCGCCCCGTGAGCCGCCCGAAACGTACCGCGGCCCGTGGGCCGTGGCCACTGGGCCGCCGCCCGTGTCCGGTTATCGTCCCGCCGCGTATCCGGTCTGGGCTTCTAACTTCCTTAAACGTATGTTTACGTCAGTTGAAACGTGGGACCCAGTCCGCGATTGCGTCAAACGGTTAGTGAGCACTCACTCCGCGCCGCGCCGCGAGCGCCGCCGCGGCGGCCCGGCAAGCGGCATNAAGGTGCAGGTTTTTCACAAACAATACAGTGAGAAAACGATATGAATTTTTCGGAAAAAACCCGTAAGCCCCGAGCCGTGGTCCGTAAAACGTGCTACGGTTCAAAAAAAACGCGTATAGGAGTCCCAGAGCCTCAAAAATTTTGCAAAAAATTGAGAGCTACCGGATCGCATATATGTTTATAATTGAAGTGAGTACTTACTAACCCCGAGAGCTAGTGTTTATGCGGAATGATGGTTCTAGTTTTGAGTCTCTAGAGGAAGCGGAAGAGAAGATTCTGAAGCTTGAATACCGTTTGGCGCAGATTGAGCGGTTGGAGTCTTGTCAGACGGACTATTTGAGTTTTGTCCGGACGATGTGGCCAGAGTTTATTGCGGGTCGGCACCACAAGATCATGGCGGANAAGCTTGAGAGAGTNGCGAAGGGCGAGTTGAAGCGGTTGATNATCAACATGCCGCCGCGTCACACGAAGTCTGAGTTTGCCAGTTTCCTGTTTCCGGCTTGGATGATTGGTAAAAACCCTGCGATGAAGATTATTCAGGCTACGCACACCACGGAGCTTGCGGTGAACTTTGGCCGGAAAATCAAAAATCTGCTTGAGAGGGATGATTATCTGGAGATTTTCCCTGATGCGGCGCTTTCTGCTGACTCGAAGGCGTCCGGCAGGTGGGACACGGCCCGTGGTGGTATGTATTACGGCGTGGGTGTGGGGTCAAACTTGGCGGGACGTGGTGGTGATTTGATCATTATTGACGATCCGCACTCTGAGCAGACAGCGATGTCGCTGAGTGGCTTTGATGACGCGTGGGATTGGTACACGGGTGGTCCTCGACAGCGTTTGCAACCGGGCGGGGCCATCATTGTGGTGATGACTAGGTGGTCAGAGAAGGATTTGACGGGTCAATTGATCCGGGCACAGGGTCGGGACGCCTTGGCGGACAACTGGGAGGTCATTGAGTTCCCGATGGAGATGCCTTCGGGGCAACCTTTGTGGCCGGAGTTCTGGTCATTTGAGGAAATGCAGGCGGTAAAGGCGTCGATTCCGTTGCCCAAGTGGAATGCCCAGTATCAGCAGAACCCGACGGGTGATGAGAACGCGATTATCAAGCGTGAGTGGTGGAATGTNTGGGATAAACAGCAGATTCCGCAGTTGCAGTACGTGATTCAGAGCTATGACACGGCTTTTTCCAAGAATACGCGGGCGGATTACAGTGCTATTACGACTTGGGGCGTGTTTTATCCTGAAGAAGGGACGGTTGCGGGCCTAATTTTGCTGGATGCGAAGAAAGGGCGCTGGGATTTCCCTGAATTGAAGCAAGTTGCGATGGAATCCTACAAATTTTGGGAGCCTGAGACGGTAATTATTGAGGCGAAGGCGAGTGGTATGCCTTTGACCCACGAACTACGGAACATGGGCATTCCTGTGGTAAACTTTACGCCGAGTCGCGGTAACGATAAGGTATCGCGAGTACACAGTGTCTCTCCGCTTTTTGAAAGCGGGATGATTTGGGCACCGGATGAGTCTTGGGCGCACGATGTGATAGAAGAGTGTGCGGCGTTCCCTAATGGGGAGTATGATGACTTGGTAGACAGCACGACACAGGCGTTGATGCGATACCGACAGGGTAACTTTGTTCAGTTGCCATCAGATTATTGGGAAGATGAGAGTGCAAATCTTCGGCCAATGCAATATTACGGGTAAATCTTATGGGAAATAAAGGGTTGATGTCTGGCATTGGTGCATATGCTCCTCGGTCTATGTTTCATGGCGGTAGCGTTAATAAAATGGGGATGATGCGTAACCCAGTTACCGGAAATTTTGATATCCCGCATGACGCAGACGCGGTAGCGCGGGCCGCAGAGGCGGCGGCAAGTGGCACTACCATTGATACAGGACCCGCCGTTGGTTTACCCGCGATAGCCGGTGCAAAAGGACAAGGTAAAACACCTTTACCGGCCCATTTGTATTTTGACGAAAACAGGGTCGTACCGTACCGCGAAACCACCAATAGTCAGATGGTGGACACGTTACGTCTTTTGGGTCTAATTACCGATGAAGACTATGCGTGGTTTAGTAGTTACTTTGGTCGTTCACCAAAGGCGGCAGACGCAGTATGGCTAGAAGCCTATTTCAATCGTCCGGATCAAACTTTTAACAGAGAAAGTTTTTTTGAACGAAATCCAAATTTTGATGCCGAGACACAAGCAAGATGGAACCGGATATTTGATTCAATAGATACGGCCAGCAAAACGGGCGGCTTTGCGACAGACGATGATTTCTTGATGNAGTATACCGATCAAGGTCTTCGTTCTACCTTTGGCGCGGTTCGTCCTATGGGTGGTACGCCAAGATCGCCCTTCTTTACGACGAGTGATGTGCTGGTCGATTCTTCGGAACAACCTAACCTTTACACCTACAACGACGGTCAGTTTGATCCCATGACCCAACCGGCCCCGGTAAATCCATACCAGACTCCGGCGTCTTCTCTAGCCTATCCGTATATTCCACCCTCTGGCCAAACGCCCACATTGACTGCTACGACGGCGGATGCACAGCCGGTCAACTTGGAGGATACACAGGGTCGTGGAGATATTTACACGTCTACTCCCACGCCTACTCCCGTAACGCAAACTACTGCTTCTGTCACTACCGCCCCTACCCCTACCCCTACCCCGACGCCCTTTGTTGACGAAGAGCTTATGGAGTTGGATGACGAGCAGAAAAATGTTTACGACGTTGTTAAATTTCTTGTGGAAAGCCGTCGGGGCGATCAGCTAACAAACGCTGAGGCCAACCAAATTTTGACGGCTTATGATGCAACAGGACGAGATTCAACAAAGCTCCAGAGTCTAATTGCTGGAGATGTTAGCGGACAGGGTAATATTGATGTAGACCCCGGTGACGTGGCTTTGGCTCAAGGGCAGGCAATTTCGTCCACGCCTTTTGTGCCCACCGGTGAGACAGGATTAACTTCTACACAAGCCGCAATCAAAGCTTTGGAAGAACGTCGGGCGGCAGAAGCACAGGCGGGACAGTTCGCTATGGGCGGCATTGTGGATTTGACCGGCGGCATGGACATGTCTATGACCGGCCAAGGGTTGGAGACTTTTCTAAATCCAGAGCGATCTAAGGCAACCCTTCGCCGTAACCTCGCGAAAACCGCACCACGGCCCACGATGCAAACTGGCATCATGCCCACAGCCCGATAATGACACCCGAAGAACAATATGGGGTAATTAAAGCGCCGGATTCGCCTTTGATGGCTAAAGCGGCGGAAATGTTTCGTGGTGTAGAACGTCGCCTTGAAGGTAGTCCCGCAGAGTTTATTTTGCCCGGTGGTGGCATTGCCACTGTCTTAGAAAAGAAAGCTTACGGTCAGGAGCCTACGGCGCTTGATTACGGCTTTGCCGCCTTTGATGCGGCGGACGTTACTCCTTTTGGAAAAGTACTGGCCATTTTTGGAGGCATAGGCGCAAAAGCAGGCAAACAAATACAACAACGTGTAAATGAGCTTAGGGAACAAGGTTTAGAAGGCCAAGCCCTCTTTGACGCCCAACAAGGTCAAAAAGGTAAAGGTTATTACAGCCCTGCGGACGGTAAATTTCGTTTTGAAATAGACACCACAGACGCTAAGTTTCAACCGCAAGCTTATATAACAGCAGAAGCCCCTGAAAAACTTGAGGACATATTAGATTTCCCCGATCTATATGAACAATATCCTGACCTTAAAAATCTCCAAGTAAAAAGACTAGCGGATAAAGACAGAAAAGCCGGAGTCGGGGGTAAGTACAACCCTGAAACAGACACAATTGAGCTTGGTATTGATCCAATGGAGCCCATGACCAAGGACGATTTGTCTTCTTTATTGCACGAAGTGCAACATGCCGTGCAACAAAGAGAAAGGTTTGAACAAGGTGCCTCTTCTAAATTTTTATACCCAAACATTGATCAGGCGTTTAGAGAATTAGAAGATGAAGGACGACGGATAGAGCAAAACGCAACCGTAGAATTGATGGCTCCTTTATCGGATGAAGCAAGGTCCGAGCTTCCTGCTCGACCCGTTAGAAAAATATTTAAAGTAGAAGCTTTGTCTCTTGATACCCCAGACATAAAGCGCATAGCTGAACTTTTGCGGGCAGATGACCCCCGAGGCGTAAACAGGGAGGCGTTGCTCAAAGATTTAACAGAAAAGTATGAGGGTCGTTTAAACGCGTATGGCTTTGAATATGGTCCAGAAGCCATGGATGGAGCTATAGACGTTGTGCAAGACACCGTTCGTCAATTTGATGGCGTCGATAGACTGCTTGCGGCAAGAGAAAACATACGACCTTTTCTAACTCAATTTGTTGACGCGCAAAGACAACAAGTAGAGCTAGAAAAAATGTTGTTTGAGTCTGGCCGTAAATACCTCAAAGTCCCCGGTGAGATTGAAGCTCGCACAGTGCAATCCACTTTTATGNGTCAGAAGGGCGCAGAAAGAGATGTTTTTCCACCGGCAAGGACAGAAAGAGCTAACCCAGATAAAGCGGTAGATCCCAGTGAATACATTTACCCCATAGGCGATTCGTATAGATCGGGTCGAACAGTACAGCAAAAAGCCATGGGCGGCGGTGTGGCTTCCATGGCCCCCGTAGCACGGAACATGTTCCAAGGGTATGATATAAGACGCGGCGTGGGTGGATTCGCCCCATATACTAGGAGTGCCTGATGGCCAATGGTGACGATAAAGCACAGCTATCTTCGTTGATGGATAGCACGGCCCCTCGTTCTGAATTAGAAGATGCCGATCTTGAGTTAGATATTGAGGTAGCCGCACCGGGTACTTTTGTAGGTAAAGTCAATGAAGTTTTGCCGGAAGGCATAGAGATTGAGGCCGAAGAAGATGGTGGAGTTACTGTCGATTTTGATCCTATGGCCATGGTTGGCCTTGATGACGGCGATTTCTATCGCAACTTGGCAGAGGAGTTGGACGATAGAGAGCTTGGCCGCCTATCTTCAGAGCTTCTAGGCGAGTTTGACTCTAATAAATCTTCGCGCTCTGAGTGGGAAGACGCGTATTCCAAGGGCTTGGAGCTTTTGGGATACAACTACGAAGAGCGCACAATGCCCTTTAGAGGGGCCACGGGCGTAACTCACCCATTGCTTGCAGAAGCGGCCACACAGTTTCAGGCACAAGCATTTAACGAGCTTTTGCCGCCATCAGGGCCTGTTCGCACCCAGATTATTGGTGAAAGGACGCGAGAAAACGAAGCGCAGGCATATCGTGTAAAAGAGTTTATGAACTACTACATCACCAACGTGATGGAAGAGTACACGCCTGAGTTTGACCAGATGTTGTTTTACCTGCCGCTGGCCGGTTCTACTTTCAAGAAAGTTTACTATGACGAGGCGATAGATCGCGCTGTCAGCAAGTTTGTCCCCGCAGAGGACATTGTGGTGCCGTATGGTGCCAGTGATTTAGATTCTTGTGAAAACATCACTCAGGTTGTAAAGATGACTTTAAATGATCTGCGTATTCGGCAGGTCATGGGTTTTTACAGGGACATTCCCGTTATTCCGGCGCAAGGCGCAGAAGACGAAATTACGGGTGAAATCAATAAATTAGACGGGGTAGAGCCCAGCAATCTGGATTATGACTGCACTTTGCTTGAGTGCCACGTCAATCTGGACCTAGAGGGTTTTGAAGACACGGGGGAAGATGGCGAGCCAACGGGCATCAAAGTTCCGTATATCGTCACGATAAGCGAAGATAGCGGCCAAGTGCTGTCTATTCGACGCAATTTTAAAGAAGAAGACGACGTAAAGAAAAAGATCCAGTATTTCGTGCACTACAAGTTTTTGCCCGGTTTTGGATTTTACGGCCTTGGTTTGATTCATACCATTGGTGGCCTGTCTCGCACAGCCACTGCGGCCTTACGTCAGTTGATTGATGCGGGTACGCTGTCGAATCTACCGGCAGGCTTCAAGGCCCGCGGCTTACGGGTCAGGGACGATGAGGAGCCGCTACAGCCCGGTGAGTTCAGGGACGTAGATGCGCCGGGTGGGGCTATCAGGGATTCTTTGATGCCGTTGCCGTTCAAGGGTCCGGACACCACCTTGTTCCAGCTTCTGGGCTTTGTGGTGGAGGCGGGTCGTCGGTTCGCGACGATTACGGACATGAAGGTGGGCGATGGTAACCAGCAGGCGGCTGTCGGCACGACGGTAGCGTTGTTGGAACAGGGCTCACGGGTCATGAGTGCAGTGCATAAGCGTCTGCACTATGGTATGCGTCAGGAGTTCAAGCTTCTTGCGCGGGTAATGTCCGAGTATTTGCCGCAGGAATACCCTTATGCAGTGATGGGGGGTGATCGTGCGATCATGCAACGGGACTTTGATGACCGGATAGACGTGGTTCCGGTATCAAATCCCAACTCTTTTTCGCAGGCACAGCGCATTTCACTGGCGCAAGCCCAGCTACAGATGGCCATGCAGGCCCCGCAAATACACGATTTGCACGAAGCCTATCGTCGTATGTACGAAGCTTTGGGGGTCAATGACGTAGACAAGATATTGATAGCGCCGTCTTCAGACGATCCGATACCGAAAGATCCTGCTCAAGAGAACATTGACGCTTTGGATAGCGTACAACTCAAGGTCTTTGAAGGTCAGGATCACGATGCTCATATCCTGACGCACCTGACATTTGGCACTTCTGGGACACTTCAGGCGTTGCCGCAGTCGGCTATTTCGTTGCAGAAGCACGTAATGGAACACGTTAAGATTAAGAGTCAAGAGCTTGCTACGGCTCAACTTCTGCAACAAACAGGTGGTCAGGCATTGACGCCGGATTTAGAGCTTGAGCTAGAAGCCATGGTCGCTCAGATCAACGCACAAGAGTTTGCCAAACTGAAACAGCTTACTGCACAGATCACGGGTCAGAACCAAGGTGACCCGCTGGTGCAACTCAAGCAACAGGAGCTTCAGTTGGATGCTCAGAAGCAACAGGCCGATTTGCAGATGGATCAGGCAGAGTTGCAGATGGATCAACAGCGTATGGCTAATAAGCAGACGGAGTTCCAGCAACGTCTTGCTAGTCAGGAGCGACAGACGCAGGCTAGAATCGACGCGGCTTTACAGCGTGAATTGTTAAAACGAGGTAATTGATATGAAAGTTAAAGTAGACGGCGCACCGCCTAAGAACCCTCCAAATCCCGTAGCTAAGGCTGATATTCAAGGTCAGGGCTCTATTCCTTACGCTGTAGCAAAGGATGAAAAGACGCCGGATATAGCTATGGGTAAGTCTACAACCGGCAAGAAGCGTGGCATGGGTGCCGCGCTCCGCGGCTCACGGTACACCAGTTGCTAACAAAGTAAGGGGGTGTTTTGATGTTACAGGCGTTAATTGGCCCGGTTACGGGATTGCTGGACAAATTTATACCCGACGCTGATGAAAAGGCGAGGTTGGCTCATGAAATTGCAACGATGTCGGAGCGTCATGCTCAAGAGCTTGCAAAAGGTCAGATTGAGATCAACAAGGCTGAAGCGGCACATAAGTCTATGTTTGTCGCGGGTTGGCGACCGTTTGTTGGGTGGACTTGCGGTGTTGCTTTGGCTTGGCACTTTGTTGGCCAGCCTATTGCTGTTTTTGTTATCACATTTGCTGGTGTGGACGCCCCTCCATTACCTGTATTTGAAATGGAAAGCTTGCTTACGGTACTGCTGGGAATGCTCGGCCTCGGTGGTCTACGGACCTTTGAGAAGACCAAACAGGTAGCTCGCGAAAAATGACGCCAGAACAGCTTAACGCGTGGCGGATTATCCCGCGGATACTNATGTTTGCCATGATNGNCATGACATACCGGACNGTTGAGTGGTTTATGTCGTTGCCTGACCCAAACCCAGAGCAAGCGGCNNTGGTCAGNGTNATGACCGGCGCGTTAACAGGCGCGTTTGGGNTATTTCTAGGCAAAAAAGAGTGACNTACAAATACTTCAAAGAAGANGAATTTNCNTGTCAGGAAACAGGCGAAAACAANATTGTCCCAGAATTTATCGCACGTTTGGACGAGCTTCGTGAAGCGTGTAATTTTCCGTTTCATATCACTTCTGGCTACCGTTCCCCAGAACACTCCCTTGAAAAAGCCAAAATAAAGCCCGGCACTCATGCACAGGGCATTGCGGCGGATATTCATGCCGATAACGGGATTGAACGCAGGAAAATTGTAGAAGAAGCCTTAAAGTTGGGTTTTGGCGGCATAGGTGTTGCAAAGACGTTTGTTCACGTGGACATTCGCACCACTGGACCTGTCATGTGGACATATTAGTTGCCCCTTTTAGACTGTCGTGGTATATAGATACGACTTTCTGAGATGGAGCGCATGTGGACTCGTTATACTTAGCTCAATTTATACAAAAAGTTGTAAAGGAGCGCCGCACACAAGTCTTAGAATTGTTGGAAAACAATAGCGTAAAGTCGATGGAGCAGTATCAAAACCTTATGGGTGAGCTATCGGCTTTGAATTATGTAGCACAGGAACTCTCGGGCCTGCTAGAAAAACAGGAGCAACTAAATGACTGATCTAGCTGAAGAAATNGACCTAGACGCCGCCGCAGAAGGCGTCAAATCCCTTTACAANGCTCCACANCCCAAGGTACTNGANCCCGAGGCCATGGANAANAGTCTTTTGGAGCGTATGCCACAGCCTACTGGCTGGCGCATGTTAATCCTCCCATACCGTGGCAAAGAAACGACTGAAGGCGGTATTTATATCCCCAACCAAGTCTTGAACGACACTCAGCTTCAGACTGTTGTGGGTTATGTCGTTAAACAAGGTCCTCTTTGCTATAAGGACGCTGAAAAGTTCCCTGACGGGCCGTGGTGTACCGAAAAACAGTGGGTAATCTTTGCTCGTTATGCTGGTTCTCGGTTCCGTATAGATGGTGGGGAGTGCAGGATTTTGAATGATGATGAAATCCTAGCGACTATTGACGATCCAGAAGACATTCTTAGTTTGTAAAGGAGAAGCACCATGGGAGAACCTGCCGAAGAACCTCAATTTGAATTAGATGTGGGAGATGCTGAAGCTACAGAAGTGGAGCTTGAGCAACCTGAAGAAGAAAATGTTCCACGTGGAACAACTGATTCGGAAGAATCTGCGGTTGAGGTAGAGCAAGAAGCCTCGTCAGACGATGAGATTGCTGAGTACAGCGAATCTGTACAGAAGCGTATTAATCGTTTGACTAAAAAGATGCGCGAAGCCGAGCGTCGTGAAGAGGAGGCCATGAAGTTTGCACAAAATGTGCAGGCCGAATCAGAACAAATCAAACAGCGGATGCAAAACCTAGACCAAGGTTTTATGACTGAATACGGTCAGCGCATCCAACTCCAACAACAGCAGGCTGAAGCGGCGCTTAAACGCGCTGTTGAGTTAGGCGATGCGGAAGGCACCGTAGTTGCTCAGAAAGAACTGACGGATATTAGTATTGCGGCTAATCAGTATGCTCAAGCTCAGAAACGTGCTGAAGCTAACCAGCAGGTTCCGCAACAACAAGCCCCCCAAGCCGCACCGCAACAGCAGGCCCCACAACAGCCTCAAAGGCCTGACCCCAAAGCGGAGCAGTGGGCAGAAAAAAACTCTTGGTTTGGTCAAGACGAGGCAATGACTTTTGCCGCCTTTGGAATCCACAAAAAATTAGTGGAAGACGAGGGGTTTGACCCGCAAGGAGATGACTACTACAATGAATTGGACTCTAGAATTAAGCGGGAGTTTCCGCATAAATTTGGAGAGGAGCAATCCACTGGCCGCAAGCCCGCTCAGAATGTTGCCGGTGTCTCACGCTCCACCAAAACTGGGCGCAGTGGTAAAAGGGTCAAACTCTCCCAGACCCAAGTAGCAATCGCTAAAAAATTGGGAGTGCCGCTTGAAGAATACGCGAAATACGTAAAGGAGTAAGACTATGTCCACAGAGAAGAAAGGCTTTGAGGGCATTAATCGCTCCTCACGTGAAACAGCGTCAAGGGAGAAGCAGGGACGGCGTAAGCCTTGGACTCCCCCGTCTATGTTAGACGCACCGCCCGCACCAGAGGGCTTTAAACATCGTTGGATACGCGCCGAAGTAAGGGGTTTTGACGACACCAAAAATATTTCGGCAAGATTGCGAGAAGGCTATGAGCTTGTTCGCCAAGATGAGTATCCAGATTTTGAAGCACCGGTAATTGATTCGGGTAAATATGAGGGTGTGTTTGGTGTCGGCGGATTGATGCTCGCTCGCATACCGGTGGAAACAGTAGAGGAACGCGCTGAGTACTTTGCTCAACGTAACGCGGACCAGATCGAAGCTGTTGAAGGCGATATGTTGCGAGAAAACGCTCATCCAACGATGACAATCGGAAAACCCGAGCGTCAGAGTCGTGTAACTTTTGGCGGCCCCAAGAAATAGGGCCGCACAGAACGAGGAACTAAACCATGGCAAATCAAGAAACTGCCTTTGGTCTTCGTCCTGTTGGTCTTGTAGGAAGCGGTGCTAATACCACCGGCGTTACTGAGTACGAAATTGCCAGTAACAACACAAATGCCATTTACAATGGCGCAATTGTTGTTCCTCTAGCCGCAGGCGTTATTGACCAAGCTGGAGACACTGCGGGCGGCACTACGCAAGCCCTTGGTGTACTCGTCGGGGTTCAATACCATGATTCTACCCAGAAGAAACCTGTGTTTCTTAATTACTGGCCCGGATCAGGAAGCGTATCTGTAGATACCAACTTCCCGGTAAAAGCTCTTGTAGCTGATAACCCCAATCAACTGTTCGTCGTAGCGGCGGATGCCACCCTCACTGACCGAGCTACTGCACTAGCGGCTGTTTTTGCTAATGCGAGTCTTGGTACTTCTGCACGTAGCGGTTCTACCGATACGGGCAAGTCAAGTGCCCAGCTAGGCGTAAGCACAATTGCCACCACGGCAACTCTGCCTCTGCGTATCGTAGGTCTGGTTGATGATGACGCTAACAATGATTATGCGTCTGCGGGAGCGCACCTGCTTGTTCGGTTGAACGCTCATTTCAATGCTGGCAGTCGTCGGTTTGATTCTCAAACCACCGCTGACTCAACTGGTATCTAAGGGGGATTAAGTAATGGCTATTTCTCGCGCACAGTTGGCGAAGGAACTTGAGCCGGGGCTTAACGCTCTCTTTGGACTTGAGTATGATCGCTACGAACAGGAACACGCTGAAATCTTTGAAGAAGAGACTTCAGATCGTGCCTTTGAAGAAGAAGTAATGCTGTCTGGCTTCGGCACTGCGCCGGTTAAGTCAGAAGGTGGTGCCATCTCGTTTGATGACGCGCAGGAGACATTCACTGCACGTTATACTCACGAAACGATTGCACTGGCGTTTTCGATCACCGAAGAGGCGATTGAAGACAACCTGTATGACCGCCTTGCTTCTCGTTACACCCGTGCTTTGGCACGGTCCATGTCCCAGACCAAGCAGATTAAGGCCGCTTCAATTCTGAACAACGCCTTTAGCACTTCGGCACCTGTTGGTGACGGAGCCGCTCTCTGCTCTTCGGCTCACCCGTCCCTTTCAGGGAACCAGCGTAACTTGCTGTCAACTGCCGCTGACCTCAACGAGACTTCTCTTGAGCAGATGCTGATTGACATTGCTGGTTTGACCGATGAGCGTGGTCTGAAGATCGCGGTACGTGGTATGAAGATGATTATCCCGAAAGAACTGCAATTTATTGCAGAGCGGGTGATCAACTCCAACCTGCGTCCGGGAACTGCGGACAATGACCTCAACGCAACCAAGTCTATGGGTATGCTCCCAGATGGCGCGGTAGTTAACCATTTCTTGACCGACACAGATGCGTTCTTCATTAAGACTGACGCACCTAACGGCTTCAAGATGTTTAACCGAAGCCCCATCAAGACTGCAATGGAAGGTGACTTTGATACTGGCAACATGCGCTTTAAGGCGCGTGAGCGTTACAGTTTCGGGGTTTCCGATTGGCGTTGTGTCTTTGGCACACCGGGTGCCTAAAAATAGAGCCGCCTTCGGGCGGCTTTTTTTGTTCCACGTGGAACATCTGTGCTAACATAATTTTTCCTGACAGTCTCACACTGAGGCTGACACTGGCCACGACAGGAGAACCTCATGGCTAATACTACGTTTAACGGTCCCGTCCGTTCTGAAAACGGTTTTCAAGATATAACCAAAAACTCCACTACCGGTGCTGTAACTAGCACAATGACGCTTTCAACCTACGAAACGACAATCACGGTAGCTGACGGTGCTACCACGGGCAAAGAGTCCGCGATTGGCATTCCAGATAATTTTATCCCTATGGGCGTCACGATTGCTGTCACCACAGCCGCCGCAAACGCCGTAAACCTTGTAGATATTGGCACAGATGCTGATACGGACGGTTTTGTTGACGGTATTTCTGCCGCTGTAAACTCTACCGGTTTCAAAGGGTTTTTCCCCTGTAACGGTGTTCTTGGTATGTCCGGTGGCACGACCACTGCGGCTACAGGCACAGCAGATGAGGTTGAGCTTGTTGTTTCGGGCGATCCCGGCGGCGACACAGTTATTGTCTTGAAGTTTTTTGGAATTTCCAGCACTTCTGACGCATCCTAACGGGAGAAAGCCATGGCTAACTCAGACGTAAAAGCAAAACGTCTGACCGGGACAGGCTCTGCTGGCGTAGGGCCTGCTCGTATTCGTCAGATTCAAGTTTTTTCTACTTCGGGAACTCCACGTCTTACTGTGACGGACGGAAGTGGCGGAAGCACCGTATTAGACTTGGATTTTTCTGCAAGCGAGACACACTCGGTCAACATTCCCGATGAGGGGATTAAGGTATCTGACATTTTTGTTAGTGTCTTAACTAACATTACGGCAATCACGGTGTTCTTTAGCTAATGGCAACCACTAAAGACGTAAAAAGGCTCCCCTCTGGTCGTTTAAGCTACCGAGGGGAAACTTTTGCGGGTTACAACAAGCCTAAGAAAACGCCCGGAAAGTCCAAAAAAAGCGCCGTTTTGGCTAAAAAAGGCAAGGAAGTAAAGCTGGTTCGCTTTGGTGATCCAAATATGTCGATCAAAAAGTCACAGCCGGGCCGCAGAAGTAATTTTCGGGCACGGCACAATTGTGACACAGCAAAGGATAAATTTTCGGCGCGATATTGGTCTTGTAAGGCTTGGTAGTCATGGATGTTAAAGAGGTGTTGGCTGGACAAGGCTTGACTGCGCGTTTGGAAAAACATGAAGCGGAGTGTGCGCTTCGTTACGCCCGTATTGAAGAAAGGCTGGATGACCAAAAACAGTCTTTAAACAAATTAGATATAAAGATTTGGGGTTTAGCTGTTTTAATTATAAGCGCCCCGATTTTTACTAAGATTATAGGGTGATGTTATGGGTATGGGGATTTCGGGCTCAAGGGTAAAAACAGGGCCAAAAAAATCAAAAGTCCAAGTCACTTACATGCGTAAAGGTGGTGCGGCGTCCAGTAAAAGCAAGGGCAGTAAAATTTGTCCCGAAGGTAAGGCGTGGGCAAAGCGTACTTTTGACACATACCCCTCTGCTTACGCTAATTTGGCCGCTAGTAAATACTGCAAAGACCCTAATTACGCTAAAAAATCTAAAGGCGGCAAAAGGAAAGGCCGCTAATGGGTAAGCTCAAAGAGTGGCTGGACCAAGATTGGGTCCGTATTGACAGCAGTGGCAACATTGTTGGGGAATGCGGCACGTCTAAGAACAAAAAACGGCCCGACCGTTGCTTGCCTCGTTCCAAGGCCAACAGCTTGAGCAAATCAGAACGTGCCGCTACGGCGCGTAAAAAGAAGCGTGAGGGCGCAAAAGGTAAGCAGGTGGTGTCTAACACTAAGGCCGCTAAAGTCCGTAAGGCCGCTAATGGTGGCGAAATACGTAAGAATCACCGAGGTTGTGGCGCGGTGATGCCCGAGCGCAGAAAGAAGACTAGGTATGGCTAGTCATGGACCTAGAACAAAGAGTCATTGAAGAAATAAAAGAATGGGCAGATCAAGTTCTAGATAAGCCTAACCCTTTTTTTAACGACATTCCGGCGTGTCCCTACGCCAAAAAAGCTTTTTTATCTGACAAGGTAGGTTTTTCGTTTAGTTACGACAAATCTATGCAAGGCTTATACACAGTTTTGTCACAGTTTGACGACACTTACGATGTAATTTTGTTTGTGCAATTTGATTTTGTCGAAGAATCACAAGAGTTTCACGACTATATCGGGGCTTTAAACAGTGCCATATCCATGGGTATTTTTATACAGAAAGACCTGTGGGTCATGGGCTTTCACCCGTTTGACGAAAGCGAAGA
>FUFK010037449.1_pt1 | contig 49050 bp, 40 predicted proteins | sample 1021851 | NCBI WGS metagenome assembly FUFK01 (sample SAMEA51879418, study PRJEB19060) | metagenome
GAGAAGCACGACAAGAACCACGTAAAGCGTTATCAGGCGGCGCCGGATCCGGCTCTCTTCTCTCTCAGTCGGCATGGCCCTCTCCTAACGTCCTATCAGGTACAGCGCGCAGTACATTACGATCCAGATAATGTCCACGAACGCCCAGTAAAGCCCGGCGGTACGCACCTGACGGGCGATACGACGCTGCTCCCGCCAGCGCCAGCACAACCACAGGATAACCAATAGAACACCCAGACCGATTACCATATGCAGCGCGTGCAGGCCGGTGAGAACGAAGTAGAAGTTATAAAAAAGCATGGCGTTGTGGGGATCGGGGCCGGAGAACGCGAACGGCTGGTCCAGGAACGGAATCAACCCGGCCTGATACTCGGCGTAATACTCGTAGCCTTTTATCCCAAGGAACACCAGGCCAAGCGCGATGGTCAGCGCGATCAACAGCAGTGCCGAACGGCGGCGGCCGAATTCGGCGGCGTGTTCGGCGAGGGCGATGGCGAGGCCGCTGCCCAGCAGAATCACCGTATTGAATCCCGCGATGAGCCAGTGCAGCTCGCGGGCGGCGGTTGAGAACGTGTCGAAGTAGAGGTGATACGAGACCGCGAAGGCCAGAAAAGCGCCGGAGAACAGCAGGGCTTCGGTGATCAGAAACACCCACATGCCGAGCAAATCCGCGTCCAGCTGCTGCTCCAGCGTCTCGAACTGGTGCGCTACTATGACGGTGGTTTCCTTATGCGGGGTGGTCATAGTCGTAGGCCTCCCTGTCGACACGGGGTACCGATCGGAAATTGCCCTTTTCCGGCGGCGAGGATACGGTCCATTCCAATCCGCGCGCGTCCCATGGGTTGGCGGTTGCCCTCGGTCCGTACCGTAACGACCAGAGTAGATAGAAGAGAGGTAGCAGGTAACCCACGGCCAGCATGACCGAGCCCGCCGAGGAGAACACATTGAGCAGCTGAAACTCCTGGGCGTAGGCGTGGTAGCGTCGCGGCATTCCCGCCCAGCCGAGAATGTACTGGGGGAAGAAGGTCAGATTGAAGCCGATGAAGAGCACCACCGCCGAGACGCGCGCGAGCATCTCCGAGTACATGCGTCCGGTGATCTTGGGCCACCAGAAATGCAGCCCACCCATGTAGGCGGAAACCATGCCGCCGACCATGATGTAGTGGAAATGGGCGACCACGAAATAGGTGTCATGGGTCTGGATATCCAGGGCCAGCGTCGCCACGAATACGCCGGTGAGGCCTCCGATGAGGAACAGCCCGATAAAGCTGAGCGCGAACAGCATCGGCGCGTCGAAGCGTATGTGCGCTTTGTAAAGCGTGGCGATCCAGTTGAAGATCTTCAGGGCCGAGGGCACCGAGATAAGAAAGCTGAGCAGAGAGAACGCGACGCCGGCATAGATGGACTGGCCGGACACGAACATGTGATGCCCCCACACCAGGAAGCCGAACAGGGCGATGGCGAGTATCGAGAACGCCATCACCTTGTAGCCGAAGATCCGCTTGTGGGCGAAACACGCCACCAGTTCGTTCACAACGCCCATCGCCGGCAACAACATGATGTACACCGCCGGGTGTGAGTAGAACCAGAACAGGTGTTCGAACAGGACCGGATCGCCACCCAGGGCGGGATCGAAGATGCCGATGCCGAAGGCGCGCTCCACCGCCAGGAGCACCAGGGTGATGGAGAGCACCGGCGTCGCCAGCACCATCACCAGGCTGGTGGCGTATTGAGCCCAGACGAACAGGGGGAGCCGGAACCAGGTGAGCCCGGGGGCCCGCATCATGTGGGTGGTAACGATAAAGTTGATGCCGGTGAGAATGGACGAGAAGCCGACAATGAACACGCCGGTGGCGGCGGCGATCACCGCGCTGTTGGAGAACATGGTGCTGTAGGGGGTATAGAACGTCCAACCGGTATCAATGCCCCCCGCCAGTACCGCCGTGAGCGTGAAGAAGCCGCCCAGAATATAGACGTACCAGCTAAGAAGGTTGAGCCGTGGGAAGGCGAGGTCGCGGGCACCGAGCATTAGCGGCAACAGGAAGTTGCCCATGGTGGTCGGAATCGAGGGAATCAGAAAGAACCACACCATGACGATGCCGTGCAGCGAAAACATCTGGTTATAGGCGTCGCTGGAGAGCAGGTCGCCGGCCGGCGTGATCAGCTCCATGCGGATCAAGGTGGCGGCGGCGCCGCCGAGGAAGAAGAAGCCGGTGATACTGACAAAGTAGAGCCACGCGATACGCTTGTGATCAAGAGTGAAAAGCCAGCTCTTCAAGCCGTATCCGGTCTTCAAGTAATTAACGGTCGCGGAGCTGCTCATGGCGCATCGGCCTCCTCTTGAGCCAGGGATTCAATATAGGCGATCAGTTTCAGCAGATCCGCCTCGCTGATCTGGCCTTCGAAGGAAGGCATGATTTCCGGATAGCCGGCGGCGACATGTTTACTGGGAAAAATAATTGAATCACGGAGGTACTGCGAATCAGCGATGACGGTCTCGCCACTCTCCAGCGGCACCGGCTTACCGTACAGGCCGGCGAGATCCGGCGCGTGGACCCGTGAGGCGTCGCCATGACAACCGCTGCAGCCGTACTGGCGGAACAGCGTCTCGCCTTCCTCCGCCGGGCTGCCGGGCTGTTCCTGCTGCTCCAGCCAGCGCTGGAAGGCGGCTGGCTCCAGGGCCACCACCTCGCCGATCATGCCTGAATGGTTGAGGCCGCAGTACTCGGCGCAGAACAGGTGGAACCGACCGGCTTTGGTCGGAGTGAACTGAATCTGTGTATAGCTTTGCGGCAGCACGTCCTGTTTGATGCGAAACGCCGGCACGAAGAAGCTGTGGATCACATCCTGCGAGGTGAGACGCAGACGAACCGTCTGCCCCACCGCCACGTGCAGATCGTTGATTTCCCGCACGCCCTCGGGGTGCTGGAATTTCCACATCCACTGTTTACCGATGCCGTTTATTTCACGCACATTGCCGTCGGCGGGTGGGGGTGGGTCGTAGATCGCCACATATAAGTAGGCCCCCCAGGCGAAGAACCCGAGAAACCCGATCAGCACCGGGATGGTCCAGCCGATCTCCAGCCAGGTATTGCTGTCCAGATTCCGGGAGCTGGCGCGACTCGCCGGCGAGCCCCGCCGATAGCGGACGCTGAAAATCACCAGCAGGGNGAAGACCAGCACCACCACGAAAGAACAGACCAGCACCATGGCCCAGAACAGGGTATCCACCTGTGGGGACATGCTCGATGCGGAGTCCGGCATCAGCAGTAATCGCCAGGTTTCGGTATCGGCCATGCGGTCAGGACCCTCCATTTCCGGAACGGTGGTTCGAACGGCGCCGCCACATCAGTACACCCACTAACAGCAGCAGTACCGCCACCGTTATCAGACAGGCGATATTCAGCAGCCAGAGGATATCCAGCGTATAAACGCCTTTTTCCGGGTCGAAATGAAAGCAGCGCAGGACCAGCTGGTCGCTGATGCCGCCCAGTTCGCCCCGGCCGGCGCGCGTCAGCGCCAGTTGTATGTCGTTACCGCTGAAAGTGAGGCCAAGCAGGTACGAAGAGATACGCCCTTCGCCGTCGAGCACGGCCAGGCCAGCCGGGTGCGCGAACTGATCGCTGTCCGCGTCGTACTGATACTGGAACCCCAGGCTGTCCGCGAGCCGTTCTATGTTGTCCGCTTCGCCGGTAAGGACATGCCAGGAATCGGCGTCGGTGTCGCGCTGGTAGCTGTCTTCGAGGAGGCTCGCGGCGCGCCGCGCCTGGGCGGCGCCGTCACGCGGGTCGATACTGACCGTGATCACCTGAAAGTCCTCGCCCGGGGTATAACGGACCTCGGACAGGCGGCTGCCGAGACGCCGTAGCGACAGATCGCACAGGCTCGGGCAGGAGTACCAGGCCAGTTCCAGCAGCGTCGGCTGACCGTTGCTGAGTTCCGCCAGTGTCACGCTGTTTCCTTGGCGATCGGTAAAGTGCAAATCCATCGGTGCCGAGGCGCCGGGCTTCTGGTCGACGCCGACGCGCCCGAGAACGCGCGACTGCGGCCCTTCGGCGCAGACCGTCGAGCCCGCCAGCAGAGTGCATGCCACAACCACGTGTAACAGCATCGGGCGCTTAGTCATCGCCGCTCTCCCGCCCGTGGCGTTGCACGTACAGCTCCATCGCCCGTTCAATCGGGATACGTACAATGCCCGCCTCGCGGTCGACCCATTCGTAGCGGTCCAGCCCCTGTTCGCTGATCGCGCGCATGCGCGCCAGATCCTCGTCGGGGGACGCCTGCAGGCGGGCGGTGTCGGGTTCGCTCAACACGCCGTCGAAAAAGTTTTCCACGCGGGTGGAGAGCGCGATCTCACCGCGCAGCGCGAACGCGCCGGTAATAAACAGAAAGACCAGCGGTAGCAGAATCAAGACGCCCAGCGCGACGTACAGCGGCAAGCGCGGGTTCACATCGCGCGGCTCGTAGCCGGGATCGTCGCGCCGCTCGCTCATGGTGTTACCTCCATGGCGCGTGGTTGGCGACGCCGCCACAGCCAGGCCAGCATCGAGAGCACGGTGAGCAGCGCCACCGGCGAGCGCCATCCCCAGACCCAGCCTTCCGGGTAGTAGGTGGGCAGCACCAGCCAGGCGAACTCCAGCACGTGACCGAGCAGCACCAGCGCGGCCAGTACCGCCAGCGGGCGGGCCCGCCGCTTCCAGCGGTGGCCCAGCAGCCCCAGGAACGGGATCAGGCCGCACAGCAGCATCATTGCCAGCGCCAGCCACTGCCAACCGCCGCGTTGACGGTGCAGATACCAGCGGATCTCGTGGGGCAGGTCGCCGCTCCAGATGATCAGGTACTGGCTGAACGCCACGAACACCCAGAACAGGATCAGGGTCAGCCACAGATGGGCCACGTCGCGGCGCGCCCCCTCCATGATCCGGCCGCTGTCGCTGCGTTCCGCTTGGTCGGCGTTGGGGAACACCCCCGGCAGCAGGAACGGCAGGGCCAGTGCCATGGACAGTATGGAACCGATGAAAATCAGCCCGACCACGTCGGAGTACCAGGTCGGCTCCAGCGCCATCAGCCAGTCGTAGGCGAAGTAGGTGGTGGTCAGCGTCCACAGGACCAGACCGGCGGCGCAGGTCGCCCTGCTCGGCGGAGCGTCGCCGCGGAACACCCGCAGCCGGAACGCCAGGACCACCCAGATCAGCGTGTACAGCGCGAACCGCGCGTAGAAGAACGGCAGGTTCAGATAGAAGCGCTTGGCCCGCACCAGTTCCGGCAGGGTGTGCGGCGCGTCGGCCCAGCGGAACAGCTCCGGCGCGCCCAGCAGTAACGGTATAAACAGCACCAGCGCCCAGGGCAGGGTGGCCGCCACCGCGTTGAGCGGTCCGCGCAACGGCTCACCCCAGCGCCCGCCGGTGAGAGAGTGCGTCATTAAGATCGGCAGCGTGCCCAGCGGCAGTGCCAACGCGACCAGCGCGGCCACCAGCCACGCCCGCAAAAAGGCGTCGACATCAAGAAAGGCGCCGACGGCGGTCGCTGCCGCGCCGAGCAGAGCGAGTGTCGGCAACACACGGTTCATGGCGCCTCCCCGCTATCGCCGTTATCGGTGGCGCCCGGCAGCGAGCGGCCGGCGGGGAGGTCGTCGGGGCGGGCGTGCTGGCTGAGCTGCAGGCTGCGGATATAGGCGATGATCGCCCAGCGGTCATCGGGCGGCACCCGGCTGGCATAGGGGTACATGGCGCCGTAGCCGTTGGTGATCACGTCGTAGAAGTGAAGATCGGGGGCCTGGCGCAGGCGCTCGCTGTGATAGGTGGGCGGCGCGGGAAAGCCGCGCTGCACGATAACACCGCGCCCATAGCCGTTGGCGCCGTGGCAGGGCGCGCAGAAGATCCGGTACTGGTCGCGGCCGTGGTCGAGGGTCTGATGGGTAATCGGCAGCGGGTTGCGTCGCGGTACCGGCCGCAACCTTTGATCCCGGTGGACCGTGCCTTCCGGGACCGGTTGGGCGGCGGTGCCGTCCGGGAACACCGGTGTGGTTTCATAGGTGTCCAGGCGTGGCTGATCGGCCATGTCCGGTTGCTCGCAACCGGACTGCAGCACGCCCGCGACCAACAGCAGCAGTAACCGGCGGTGTCGGCGGGCACGGCTCATTGTGGCACCCCCCGGACGCTAACGGCACCGAGCTGCTGCAGCCGCCGGCGGCGCTGCTCCAGAAGCGTGGCGTCGCGGGCGTGCTCCGGGTCGCGTAGCGTCAGCAGCAGAAAGTAACCGTCCCGGGAACCGTCCGCGAACTCGTCCACGTTGAACACCGGATGGTAGGGGTGCGGAAAGCGGTTCAGCAGCAGCATCGAAAACAGCGCGCCGAGGGTGGCACCGACCATCGTCATGGCAAAGGTGACGATGACGTAGGCGGGCCAGCTGACCACCGGTTTCCCGCCCACGTTGAAGGGGTAATCCAGCGACGCGTACACCTGCAGCCCCAGCGTGGCGGCACCGGCGAGCACCGCGCAGATCAGCGCGCTGAGCGGCACCCACTGATCGCTGCTGTTGAGCGCATCCGCGAGACCGGCCACCGGATGCGGGCTGAAAGCGTCAAGATCGGCCGGGTCCTGTTCCGCGGCCAGGGTCCGGGTCGCCGAGAGCAGCGCGTCGGCGTCGGGAAAACGGGCCAGCAGGCCGTGGACGGCGCGCTCGGTCATCGTTGCACCTCCTGCTTTTCCCGGTCCTGTTGGCGCTGCAGCTGACGACGTTGATGCAGCATGTCGCGCATGTCGTGCATCGAGATCGCCGGCATCAGTTTGATGAACAGCAGCAGCAACACCAGGAATACGCCGATCGAACCGGCGTAGATGAGCCAGTCCCAGCCGGTGGCGCTCACTTCGCCCCAGGCGCTGGGCACATAGTCCTTATGGGTGCTGGTGATGACGATCTGAAAGCGTTCCAGCCACATGCCGATATCGGCGATCACCGCCAGGCAGAGCAAGCCGGGTACGCTTTCACGCAGACGGCGAAACCAGAGCCCCTGCGCCAGCACCACGTTGCACAGAATCATGCCCCAGTAGTAGGGCGCGTAGGGGCCGGTCCAGCGGTCGAAGTAGACACTGCGGTAGAACTCCTCGCCGGTGTAGAAGGCGATGAAGATTTCCTGCATATAGGCGTAGTCCACCACCAGTACGAAGCACAGCATCATGATGCCGAGCAGGTTGAGGTGCGCCTTGGTGATCACGTCGCGAAAGCCGAACAGCGAGCGCAGCACGATGGCGATGATCGCCACGGTGGCGAAGCCGGAGTAGAGCGCGCCGGCGACGAAGTAGGGGGGAAAGATCGTAAAGTGATAGCCGGGCACGATGCTCACCGCCAGGTCCAGCGAGATGGTGCCGGTCACCGACACCACGATGGGCGCGGCGATCACCGCCATCACGCGGTGGGCCTGCTGGTAGCGCGCCCAGTGCCGGGCGGAGTTGCGCCAGCCGAGCGCCAGCGTGCCGTAAACGAGCTGTTGAAAGCGGTGCCGGGCGCGGTCACGCAGGCTGGCGAAATCCGGCAGCAGGCTCAGGTACAGAAAGGCGCTGGTGAATATCAAATAGCTGGCGATGGCGAAGAAGTCCCACACCAGCGGGCTGCGCCACTGCGGCCAGAGCTCCATGGTGTTCGGGTAGGGCAGCAGGTAATACGCGAACTGAGGGCGTCCCAGATGCAGCAGTGGATAGCTGCCGGCCAGCACGATGGCGAACATCGCCATCGCCTCCGCGGAGCGGTTGATCGATGCCCGCCACTCCTGGCGGGTCAGCCACAGCACCGCCGAGATCAGCGTGCCGGCGTGGGCGATGCCGATCCACCAGACGGTGTTAATAATCGGAAAGCCCCAGGCCACCGGTATATTGAGACCGAAGGCACCCACCCCGACACTCAGTACGTAGATCACACCCACCAGAAAGCCCAATGACAGCAGCGCCGCCAGGCCGAGTGCCACGAACCAACCGAGCGGCGCGCGCACGCCCAGCACCACCGCGCAGACCCGGTCGGTGATGCCGGCGTCGGTCAGGTCGGGTGGAGCGAGCGGCTGGCGCCGGTGGTTCATGCCGGGTCCTCCGCGTCCTGGTCGGTGATCGCCGGATTGGGGTTACGCACGGCGGCCAGATAGGTGGTGCGCGGCCGGGTGTTGAGATTGGCGAGCATGGCGTAGTTCAACGGGCTGGCCTTCTCCCGGCTGACCGCGCTGTCGGGATCGTTGAGATCGCCGAACACGATCGCCTGGGACGGACACACCTGCTGGCAGGCGGTGGTCACCTCGCCGTCCTCGATGGCGCGGCCTTCGTTGCGCGCGTCGGAATGCGCCTGATTGATACGCTGCACGCAGTAGGTGCACTTTTCCATCACGCCGCGGCTGCGCACCGTCACCCGGGGATTGTGCGCCTGCGCCGGCGTGGCCAGTTCGGCGGCGCGGCTGGTGTAGTGGTACCAGTTGAAGCGGCGCACCTTGTACGGACAGTTCTGCGAGCAGTAGCGGGTGCCGACGCAGCGGTTGTAGATCATGTCGTTGAGGCCTTCGCTGTTGTGCTGCGTCGCCTCCACCGGGCAGACGTACTCGCAAGGGGCCTTTTCGCAGTGCATGCAGGGCACCGGCTGGAAGCGGATCGCCGGGTCGTCCGGCGGCCCGGCGAAATAGCGATCGACCCGGATCCAGTGCATCTCGTGGCCGCGCTCCACCTCCTCCTTGCCGACAATGGGGATATTGTTCTCCGCCTGACAGGCGGTCATGCAGGCGTTGCAGCCAATGCAGCTGTTGAGGTCGATGCTCATGCCCCAGGCGGCGCCCTCGTACTGATACTCCGGATAGAGGGAGATCGGCGCCTCTTCCTCTTCCGGCTGCGCGAAATCCGGTTCGGCGAGGAATTCCTCCAGCGTCGCTTCGCGCAGCACGTCGCGACCGGACAGCACATGGTGGGTCTGGGTGCTCGCCAGGGGCCGGCTCTCCGTCTGTACTTCGAGACGCAGGCCGGCGGCGTGGTAGACGTGTTCGCCGGGCAGCAGGTGATAGGCGTTGATGCCCACGTCGTCGCCGATACGGCCCGCGGCGCGGCGCCCCTGGCCGAGATAGAGCGTGACGGCGCGCGCCGGCTGGCCGGGTTGTATCCGCACCGGCGCGTCCAGTGTCCGGTCATGCAGTGTCAGCGAGACCACCTGACCGTCTTGCAGCCGATACTGTTCCGCCAGGGCCGGCGCCACCAGCACCGCGCTGTCCCAGGTCAGCTGGGTAAGCGGGCAGGGCAGCTCCTGCAGCCAGCCGTTATTGGCGTAGTGGCCGTCGTGCAGCGTCGGGTGGGCGCGCCACTGCAGCTGTAATCCCGCCTCGTCGGGCAGGGACAGGTCGGCGAGGGCGTCGTCACGCAGCCGCGGGCGGCGCGTGGCGGAGGCGGTGTTCGGGACCATGCCCTCCCGCAGGGCGGTGCGCCAGTGGTGGTCGAAGTCCTCGCCGCCGTAACGGCTGGCCCAGTAATCGCGCAGTACCGACAGTGCGCTGGTCCGGTACGCTCCGTCGAACGCGTTGAGAACCTGCTGGGCGGTCAGCCCGCCGTGGAGCGGAACGACGGTCGGCTGCATCAGGCTGACACTGCCGTCGAACGCGCGGGCGTCGTCCCACGCCTCGAGAGGGTGGGCCGCCGGCAGGTGCCAACGCGCGGCGCGGCCGGTTTCGTCCGCGTACTGTCCGCAGTGCACGGTGAACGGAACGGAGGCCAGCTTCTTCTCGAACGCCAGGGCCGGCGGCGCGCTGTACACCGGGTTCACGCCGAGCATCAGCAGACCGTCCACCTGGCCCTGCTCCATGGCCGTGGCCAGATCCGACAACGCGCCGTCACCGGCGGCCAGTACCGGTTCGCTGTACTCCACGGTGCTACCGATACCGCCCAGATGGGCGTTGATCGCGTGCGCCAGCCGGTGCAGGTCGGCGGGTTGGGTTTCGCCGGCGATCACCAGGGCGCCGGCGCCGGCGTGGCGCAGGTCCTCGGCGAGCGCGTTCAACCAGCGCTCGTCGACACCGGCCGGTGGCGGCTGCTTGGTGGCGCCGGGCACGTCCAGGCGCGCCGCCAGGGCGGCGGCGAAGCGGGCAATATCGACCGCCGGTAGCGACAGGCGGTGGTCGCTGCTGGCACCGGTGATGGTCGGTGTGCTCTCCACGGTGTACAACCGATTGCCGTAACCGCCGTCCCGATCGGGCCGCCGCCGCGTCATCGCGTGCCGGGCGTGGCGCAACTTGGCCGGGCCGCTGCCTAGGAAGTCCGCGTCGAGGTCAAGCACCACGGTGGCCCGGTCGAGCCGATAGCGCGGCTCCAGGGGCTCACCGAAGGCCTGTTCGGTACCCCGATAGACGGCGCGCCGGGAGAGCGGCTCATGCTGATACCAGGCCAGCCCCGGGTAGCGCCGGCGCAGACGCGCGATCAGCGCGCGCTGGCTGGGGGAGCTGACCGGCCCGGTCAGCAGACAGAGGCGGCCCTCGCCGCCGCGCCAGCGCTGGCGACGCTCCGCCAGCTGCTCAAGGAAGGCACTGTAGCTGCTGCCGACGCCCTGGTGGAGCACGCTATCCGAACGGTCCGGGTCGTAGAGACCGAGAATCTCCGCCTGCGCGATGCTGTCGGTGGCGCCCAGACTGGCCGGGTGCTGAGGGTTGCCCTCGATTTTCACCGGCCGGCCTTCGAACGTTTTCACCAGCACGCCGCGCGCGTAGCCGTCCAGGGGCAGGGCGGACGCGAACCACAGCGGCCTGCCGGGCACCAGATCCTCGGGGCGGTTAACGTAGGGGGCGATCTCTTCCTCGGGTTGGGGTTTGCAGCCGGTAACACCGGCCAGCGCCATCGACGCGGCCATCAGGCCCAGCATGCCGCGCCGGGACACCCGGCCCTCCACCAGGGGCGCCAGGCGCGGGAACTCCTCTTCAAGCAGGGCCTGGAACCCCGGGGTGTCCGCCAGTTCCTCGAGACTGCGCCAGTACTGCCGGCCCGTCTGGCCGGACAGTTTGCGACGTAGCGCGGCGATGTCCTGCGGGTCCCCTTCGCGGGCGATTATTGATGACATAGGCTGCAGTCCGTCAGACGTTCCCGTGATGGTGTGTGATAACGCTGCATCAGTGTTTCGCCGAGCTCCCGGCGGTCGCGCCCGGCCGGTGGCCGCCAGCCCATCTCGAACACCGCCTCCGGTGGCCTCAGGTTGGGCGCGGGATCGCGGTGGCACTCCAGGCAGAAGCCCATGAACAGGGTCTTCTTCTGGTTGGTCAGTGGCTGTTGGTCCACACGCCCGTGACACGCCTCGCACGGCACGCCGTGGTTAACGTGGCCGCTGTGGCTGAAGCGCACGTAGTCCGGCAGATCGTGCACCCGGGTCCAGCGCAGCGGGCGGTTGTCGCGAAAACTCTGGCGCAGCGGCTCCAGCACACCGGCCTCGGTCCACAGCTGAGAGTGGCAGGTCATGCAGATCTCGCTCTCCGGCACGCCCGCGAAGTCGCTGGTCCGGGTCGAGGTGTGGCAGTACCGNCAGTCCAGACCCAGCCCNGCGACGTGGTGCTCNTGGCTGAAGGGCACCGGCTGTGGCGGCGTCTGNTTGACGCCGCTGTAATACGGAGAGCGGAAGTAGTAACCGGCCGCCAGAANCAACGCGAGCAGGCCGACACTCAGAAGAACCAGCGCCATCCAGGACAGAGCATTCGCCCTTGGCCTGAATACTTGCGGCACGGGNTATCCCCGTTCCCANCTGCGTAGCGCCCGGCAGGCCTCGACGAAAGCGTCGGCGTCGGCGGCCCGCGCCAGCGCCACCAGACCGCTCCGGCCCTGTTCNGGGCCGGCNAGATCAAGCAGNGGCCGGGCGGCTTCGGTGTAGCCGNTGAACTTGTGGTGAGCGAAGGCGTCGGTCACGAAATCCCGCGCCGGCGGCATNGTCATCAACTGCTCGGCGCCGTCGCTGGAAACCACNAGCGCNACGGCATCGAAGANCACCGACGGNCCACCATCGATTTTNTCATCGGCCTGCANCCATTTGCCGTCGCTGGTTTTGACGCCGCCCACGGAGGGCGCCACGTAAGCGACGCGGGCCCCTTCGTTCAGGGCCGCCTTTTCGAGGCCGTCAAGCACGTCGGCGTCGGCGCCGTCGGTGACCAGCACGCCGATCTTGCGGCCGGCGAANGAGGCCGGCGGGTTGAGCAGGATGCTCAANGCCGGGGAGGGCTGCAGGTCGTCCCGCGTGGGGCGCGCGGCNTCCGCCGGCGGCGGCATCGGATCAATNCGCAGGCCCGCGGCGACGGCCCGCGCCAGACCGGTGTCGATATTGAGCAGGTGCGCCACCATACGTTCGCGGATGGCGACTTTTTTCACTTTACTCAGCTCAAACACCAGGGCCGCGGCGATGTGCTCCTGCTCGATCTCTGTCTGACTGATGAAGAACTGCCGGGCCTGGCTGTAGTGATCCGCGAAACTCTCCGGTCTCAGCCGCAGATTGGGGCCGCTTTCTTCCGCCGGCCAGGTCTTGAATCCGTGCTCCGGGCTTTCCCGTGGACCGCCCTGCGCGCCGCCCCAGGAGTTGGGTTCATAGTTGGCGCGGCCGGTGGGGTTGGTCAGCGCCATGTGCCCGTCTTGTTGCAGGGTATTGACGGGGCATTTGGGGGCGTTGATCGGCAGGTGGGTGAAATTGGGGCTGCCCAGCCGTTTGAGCTGGGTGTCCAGGTAGGAGAAATTCCGTCCTTGAAGCAGGGGGTCGTTAGTGAAATCAATACCGGGGACGATGTTCTGGGTGCAGAAAGCGACTTGCTCGGTCTCCGCGAAAAAGTTATCGACGTTGCGATCCAGCACCAGGCGGCCCACCGGTTTCACGGGGACCTCCTCTTCCGGGATGATCTTGGTCGGGTCGAGCACGTCGAAATCGAAGCGCTCGGCGAATTCCTGGTCGAAAATCTGCAGGCCCAGTTCCCACTCGGGATAGTCCCCGGCTTCGATGGAACCCCACATGTCGCGACGGTGGAAGTCGGGATCGGCGCCGTTGATCTTAAGCGCTTCGTTCCAGACCACCGACTGCATGCCCTGTTTGGGTTTCCAGTGAAACTTGACGAAAGTGGCCTCTCCCCTGGCGTTCACCATGCGGAAGCTGTGCACACCGAAGCCTTCCATGAATCGGAAAGAGCGCGGAATCGCGCGATCGGACATGATCCACATCACCATGTGCATGCTTTCCGGGGTCAGGGAGATAAAGTCCCAGAAATTGTCGTGGGCGGTTTGCGCCTGGGGAAAGCCGCGGTCCGGCTCCTGTTTGGCGGCGTGGATAAGGTCGGGGAATTTGACGGGGTCCTGGATAAAGAAAACCGGAATGTTATTGCCGACCAGATCCCAATTGCCCTCTTCGGTATACAGCTTCACCGCGAAACCACGGACGTCCCGCGCCAGGTCCATCGACCCCTTGTTGCCGGCAACCGTGGAAAAGCGCACGAAGGCGGGGGTCCGCTTGCCTTTTTCCTGGAACAGCCCGGCCTGGGTCAGTTCACTAAGAGGTTCATAGTTTTCAAAGAATCCGTGGGCCGCGAAGCCGCGCGCATGGACCACGCGCTCGGGAATTCTCTCATGGTCGAANTGAAACAGCTTCTCCCGGAAATGGAAGTCCTCCATGGCGGCGGGNCCGCGNTCACCGACGCTAAGGGTATTCTGATTGTCGGAAACCGGNACNCCCTGTTTGGTGGTTAGAACNGGCACCTCTCCGCCCGCGGTCTGATGGGTCTCTCCGCCNTTGCCTTTNTGGACATTCCGCTCGCTGTCGCCTTCCTTGCTGGCCATGTCGCCTCCTGGTCAGATTANCTTTGATACTCGATCCCATTGCTTTGAAGCCTAGGCCCTGCNCAGCCGCATTCACAACATGCTCACNGGGANCNGACGNNGTCGNCGGAGCCGNGGGCGGCNGTGTCTTTAATCCTAAATGGNTTANGANNCGGGAATTTTTGNTTCCATCTGGAATAAAAANCCNGTTCTGNCCGGGCGTAATAAGGATTTAGTGGCACCCGCGGCGCGGTTTCAGTGGCACTTAAAGACCACCGTCCGCAAACGTAAAAATATAGAAAAACCGTGGAGTCCGGTCCGTGTGAGCTGACCGTTTCGCTTTAAATGCGTATTCGTGGATGACTAGGATGTGTCAGTCTGATTGTCCATTGACGAGATGCCGTGCCGGTTCCCGGCGACGGCCTGTATCAAGGAGAGACCCATGCGTAACCGAAGAACTCTGTTGGTCGCCCTGTTTGCCGGCGCTCTTGCGGGCACGGCCCAGGCCAGCACCAGCATTACCNTGCACAGCGTCAGCGATCAGGGCCCCGGCGAGAGCATCGGGACCATCACGGTGACCGAAAATGACCACGGCCTGGTGTTCACGCCGGATTTGAAGGGCCTGGAGGCAGGCGTCCACGGGTTCCATGTTCATGAGAACCCGTCCTGTCAGCCCGGAGAGAAAAACGGCAAGACGACCCCGGCCCTGGCCGCGGGGGGGCATTACGACCCGGAGCAGGCCGGCCACCACGGCACGCCCTGGGGCGATGGCCATCTCGGTGACCTGCCGGCGCTCTACGTCAATGCCGACGGCACCGTGGATTTGCCGGTGCTGGCTCCCCGGCTTGAGATGGACGACCTGGAGGGCCGCGCGGTGATGATCCACGCCGGTGGTGACAACTACAGCGATCAGCCCAAACCCCTGGGCGGTGGTGGNCCGCGAGTGGCTTGCGGGGTGGTCGCGGACTAGTACGCTTTTCACCCTTTTTTCCTACCAACACCGAAAACACCGGGCTCCGCCCGGTGTTTTTTTGTGCGTTAGGGCACGAATTACCTATGCGTTGANTCACAAATAAGAATGATGTCGTACTGATATCATCCAATTACTCTGGTAATCGCNACTAAGCGTGACCTAGTATCCGCCAAGTACGAACTTAANACTAGGCGGGTCGGGTTATGCGTAATCTTATTATCTCATTCATTNTGGNTTCAGGGCTCCTCTCCGGCGTNGCGGTCGGCGCGGACGACACCATGACGCCGCGCATCATCGGCGGGGACCCGGTCCCCACGGCGCGCAGCTGGATGGCGGAAATCGAGATCGGCGGCGCCAGCTACGGGTACACCCGCTGCGGCGGCGCGCTGGTGGCGCCGCGCTGGGTGCTCACCGCGGCCCACTGCGTGGACGACTACGCCGCCAGCGACCTGTATGTCTCGCTGGGGCACCTGAACCGTNACGAGCAGGCCCCGGAACGGTTGGCGGTNCGCTCGGTGCGCGTGCACGAGCACTACCGCACCGGCGTNTACCANAANGANCTGGCCCTGCTNGAGCTGTCCTCNGCCTCCCGGCTGGAGCCTCTNGACCTGGCCAAGGCGGACGAGATGAAAGCGCTGCGCGCCGGTTCCTCGGACGAGGCNCTGGTGGCGCTGGGTTGGGGGCAGACCGAAACCAGCAGCATGTCCGACACCCTGCAGCAGGCCGGTCTNGATTACGTGTCGCCGCGGCAGTGCAGCNCTTACTGGAACAGCCTGACCAGCGGGCAGATCTGCGCCGTCGAGAGAAACCCGGTTAACGGCACCGATCAGGACACCTGCCGCGGCGACAGCGGTGGCCCGCTGATCTTCCAGCAGGACGGTCGCACCTGGCTGGTGGGCGTCACCAGCTACGGCACCGAGCGTTGCGCGTCCGGCGTGCCGGCGGTCTACACCCGGGTGAGCGCCTATCTGGGCTGGATTGAGAGCACCTCCTCCGGTGCCATGGTGGATCTGCACAGCGAATCCGAGGGCGAAAGCCTCTACACCGGCCCGGGGCAGGCGCTGTCCATGGACACCCGGGTCAGCAACCTGAGCCAGGTCAACGACGCCCGCCAGGTGGGCATCCGGATTCACCACAAGGCGGACCTGCGGGTGAGCGCCGATGATCTGCAGTGCACTTCCCGCAGCGGCTACACCGACTGCCTGGGCGCGGCGGAACTGTCCACCGGCGCGGTCAGNAACAGCCACCGCCTGTGGCTGACCCCCACCCACGGCGGCACCTTCACCGACCGGGTCACGGTGACCCCGATCAGCGACAGTCACGACTATTACAGCGCGGACACCGAGCAGTTTTCACCGGTGTTCAGCGACGTGCCGGACATGAAACTGGANGCCACCGCCACCCGTAGCGGNGNCACCGTCTCGATCCGCGCGGAGATCACCAACCAGGCGCAGCACCGCGACGCCTATAACGCCTGGGCGAGCTTCCAGGTCCCCGCCGGCTGGGACTACGACAGTCTGCCGGCGGGCTGCACCGANACCCAGCCGGTGCGTTGNGANCTGGGNGACCTGACGCGCGGTGAAACCCGCACCCTGACCCTGGCNNTGACCGGTGAGGGCAGCGGCCGGGTGTTTCTGGACGCGGGCGCCGCCAACGGCGACTTCCCGTCCGGTGATACCCGTGCCTTNTTGACCCCGGCGGCGGCCGGTCAGGAAAGNAGCCGGGGCGGCGANACCGGCGGATCCGGTGGCGGTGGTGGCGGCGGCGGTGCCGCCGGCTGGGGCTGGCTGGCTCTGTTGGTGCTGGCGGGTCTGGCGCGCGGGCGCCGGCTCGCCGGCGGGCTAGCTGTCCACCACGGATAAGTGACGTTTNCGCTGCTCCGGCGCCAGGGCGCCGGCGTTGCCTTTCCAGGGCAGGGCGCCGAAGCCGGNGGGCACNTTGTCGAGCAGGTAGGGCGCCTTGATCACATCGAAGTAGGGCGAGTGATCGAAGTCGGCGGCGTGGAACACCCGGGGCTGCAGGCGCAGCAGCCGGGTGCCCGCGTCGCCGGGTTCCTTGACCAGCGGGTGCACCGGAAACTGGATAAAGGCGAAGGCCTCGCCCACGGCGGTGCCGGTGATGGCCCGCAACAGGTCGTTGGCCCAGCGGTTGAGCAGCCGCCGGCGGGCGTGGCGCGCCAGGGTGCGCCAGGGCAGCAACCACAGCAGCGCCAGCGTGCTCCAGGTGTGCTGGGTGCCGGTGCCCACGCGGCTGATGGCGAAGCGCAAGGCGTCCTGGCATTCCGCCTCGGACAGATTCTGCGCCCGGCAGACCCGCAGGTGCAGATCGTGGAGATTGCTCAGGTCGCGAACGCAGAGCCCGCGCTCCAGGCTGGCGTCCAGCACCAACTGGGTGTCCGGCCGGCAGGGCAGGTAATCCGCCAGCAGCGAGCGCAGGGCCGGGTCCGCCACTTCATGGGGACGGCCGATGTAGAGCAGCACCCGTGAAAAGCGGCTACCGGTGAGCACCTTCAGACGGCGGTCCAAAGGGCTGTCGCCGTCCACCAGCAGCACATCGCAGGGGCGCAGCTGGGCGCGCTGGCTTTCCAGGTCGCCGAGCGGCCAGTCGGAGTGGTCCGGTTGCCGCTGGAGACGTTCACAGAGCCATTGGTAGAGTCGCTGGGAATTCATGGCGTGATCCTACAGTAGCGCCACCGCGCGATCCATGACCGAATAGTCAGTATAGAAGTGCGGCGAGAAACGCACGCCGCCGCCCCGTTCCGCGCACACCACGCCGCCGGCCTGCAGCCGCGCCCGGGTGTCCGCGGGGGCCTCGTCCATCAGCCGGAAGGTGACGATGCCGGCGCGCCGTTCCGCTTGCGCCGGGCTGAGCACCTCGGCGCCGCGGTCGCGCAGGGCGCTGTCCAGATAGCCGATTCGCTCCGCCAGGGCCCGGGCCACGGTGTCCATGCCCANTTCCTGAAACAGAGAGAGGGAGGCGTCCAGGGCGTGGGCGCCGAGCATGTTCGGGCTGCCGCATTCAAAGCGGCGCGCGTCCTCGGCCACCCGCCAGCCGGTCTGGCTGTAGTCGCCGGCGTTGGCGATCATNTGCCAGCCGAATTGCCGCANNCGCAGGCGCTCGCGCACCGCCGGCCGGCAGTAGAACAGNGCCAGNCCCTCCGGGCCGAGCATCCATTTATGGCCGTCGGCNACCACGAAATCCGCGTACACCTCGCCGCTNTCGAAACGCACCGCGCCCAGGCTCTGGATCGCGTCCACGCAGAACAGCACGCCGCTGTCCCGGCAGGCGCGGCCGATCGGCGCCAGGTTCAGGCGGATACCGCTGCCGTACTGCACCGAGGACAGCGATACCAGACGGGTGCGTTCGCCGATCGCGTCGATCACCCGCTGCTCGGCGTCCGGGCCGCTCACGTCCACTTCCACCACNTCNACGCCCTGGTCGGCCAGGGCCTGCCAGGGAATCCGGTTGGANGGGAACTCCTGATCGCTGATCACCACCTGNTCGCCGGCCCGCCANTCNAGCCCCTGGGCGATCACCGACAGCCCTTCGGAGGTGTTCTTGAGCAGNGCCACGTCCGCCGGCTCGACGTTGATCAACCAACCGAGACGGTCGCGCAGACGTTGCTCCACGCGGGCCCATTGCGGGTAGTCCCGGGCGCCCACCCGGATGTTCTGATCGGCGAAGGCGACCACCGCGTCGCGGGTACGGCGGGGCCAGGGGGCCACGGCGGCGTGGTTGAGATACAGCACCTCTGGGTGCAACGGAAATTCCGCTTTCAGGTCGACCATTGCCAGCGCTCCTCCATAAATCTCACTTGATTGTAACCGCCCTGGAGGTAACGTGCAGAAGACGTGGTTATGTTAATCTAACCCGGCCAGATCGGGGAAAATCCGCCGTGGTTCGCGGCAGACGAGGAGATGTAGATGGGTGACTTGGAAAAAGCCACGCGTAAGGCGCAGGAATTCCGGCAGCGCGAGCAGGAAATCCTGGACGCCGCACTGATTCTGTTTCTGGAGCAGGGCGAAGACCGCGTCACGGTGGAGAACATCGCCGACCGGGTGGGCATCGGCAAGGGCACCATCTACAAGCATTTCGAGACCAAGAACCAGATCTACCTGCTGTTGATGCTCCGTTACGAGGAGGATCTGGCGTCGCTGTTCCAGGACATTTCCGAATCCGACGACAAGGAAACCCTGGCGCGCGAATACTTCCGCTTCCGGATCAGCGACCCGGCCCGCTACCAGCTGTTCGACCGGCTGGAAAACAAAGTGATCAAGGATCACGCCGTGCCGGAGCTGGTGGACAAACTGCACCGCATCCGCGAAGCCAATTTCGAGAAGCTCAACCACATCGTCGAGGCCCGCATCCAGGAAGGTTCCCTGGAGCCGGTGCCCGCCATCTATCATATCTGCTCCGCCTGGGCTCTGGCGCACGGCGCCGTTGCGTTGATGCAGTCGCCGTTCTATCAGCGTCTGATCGAGGACAAGGACGACTTTCTCGACTTTCTGATCGAGATCGGTATCCGCATGGGCAACAAGGGCCAGCGCGGCAAATAAGGAATGTCGATGACCAAAGCCGACGAATTACTGGCACTGCTGGAAAAAGCCGACCAGGACGAACAGGGGCTGCCCCCGGTACACAAATGGCAGCCGGAACGCCAGGACGATATCGATATGCGCATCGCCCGCGACGGCACCTGGTATTACCAGGAATCGCCGATTCAGCGCGAGCGCATGGTCAAGCTGTTCTCCACCATTCTGCTGCGCGAAGGCGACGACTATTTTCTGGTCACGCCGGTGGAAAAGCTGCGCATCAAGGTGGATGACGCCCCCTTCGTCGCCACCGACGTGGAGCGCGTCACCGACGGCGACCGGGAAAAGCTGGTGTTCACCACCAATGTGGGGACCCATGTGGTGGCGGGCGCGCGCCATCCGTTACGGGTGGAGACCGACGCCGACAGCGGCGAGCCGGCCCCCTATCTGCACGTGCGCGACAACCTGGAAGCGCTGATTTCGCGCAATATCTTCTACCNGCTGGTGGATTGGGCGCGCCGCGAAGAGCAGGGCGGCGGCGCCCGTTTGGTGGTGGATTCCGACGGCGAAACCTTCGAGCTCGGCGCGCTCTAGTTCGCCCCTTCCTGCCCGGGTTTGGGCAGGCCGGTGCCACACTGTTTGCAGAAGCGGGCATCCGGATCATGATCATGGCGGTGGCAGTTGGGGCATTCGCGCTCGTAGCGCCGCGCCATCTGCGCCTTGGACATTTCCGCGGTGACGATNCCGGTGGGCACCGCGATGATGGCGTACCCGGTGATCATCGCCATGGACGCCACCGCCTGGCCCAGCGAGGTTTGCGGTGAAATATCGCCGTAGCCCACCGTGGTGATGGTGACGATGGCCCAGTAGATGCTGCGTGGAATGCTGGTGAAACCGTTGGCCGGGCCTTCCACCAGGTACATCAGGCTGCCGAAGATGATGATCACGATCACCACCGAGAACATGAAGATGCCGATCTTGCGGCGGGTGCGCACCAGGGTGGCGCCGAGCTCGTTGGCCTCGGTCATCAGGTGGGCCAGCTTGAGCACCCGGAACACCCGCAATACGCGCAGGGCACGGATGGTGAGCAGGTAGTTGGCGCCCGGCAGAAACAGGCTCAGGTAAGTGGGCACGATCGAGAGCAGGTCCACCACCCCGAAAAAGCTGCGCGCGTATCGCAGCGGCCGGTCGCTGACCCACAGGCGGATCATGTACTCAAAGGTGAACAGCAGCGTAAAGAACCATTCCGCGCCATACAGCCAGGTGCCGTACTGCTGATGGATGGACTGCACGCTGTCCAGCATCACCGCCGCGACGCTGGCGAGAATGGCGACGATCAGCAACTGATCAAAAAGCTGCCCTGCCGGCGTATCGGTGCCGAAAATGATGTGGCGCCAGCGATCGCGCAGGGAAACGGAATCCGAACTCATGGAACCTCGGGCCGGGACATTGCGAGAAGGCTATTCTGTCTTGTCCATCGCCCGTTGACCACTTAGTCTCTGTTTTATATACGAATAAAAAGCCGTCTGCTGTACCGCACCGCTTGAGGGGGGATCATGGCGCGCGTCAAAGCGTTGTTCATTTCGTTGTACCCATTTGCCTCGTTGTTCATCTGTGCCCACGCGCTATGGCTGGGCTGGCAGGACCGGCATTGGCTGTGGGCCGGCCCGCTGCTGGTCAACGTGCCGATTCTGGTGTTGCTGGGCTGGCTGGTCAGCCTGGGGCCGGCGCGCACCAGCCCGCACCTGCCGCTGGCCACGCTTTGCGCCTGGCTGGGCGCGGCGGTGACCCTGCTGGGCACCTTATCCCTCGGTGATCCCCGTTGGCTGGCCTGGTTGTACACCGGCCTGGGCCTGCTCGGCCTTTGCGCCTACCTGTTCTGGTACAGCCCCCTGCAGCGTGACGCCGCCGACGGCCCCCGGCCCGGCCAGTTGCTGCCGCCGCTGGCGTTCCGGGATCTGGAGGGGCGGCCGGTGTCCACCACCTCGCTGCACGGGGCGCCGGCGGTGCTGCTGTTTTTCCGTGGCAACTGGTGCCCGGTGTGCATGGCCCAGGTGCGTGAACTGGCGCGGCGCCGTCCGCAGCTGGAGAGACGCGGCGCCCGCATTATCCTGGTCAGCGCTCAGCCCGGCGCCCGGACCGGACGGCTTGCCGCCCGCCTGGGCGTGCCGATGGAGTGGTGGGTGGATCCGCAACTGGACGCCGCCCGGCAGCTGCGCATCCTCGACCCGGGCGGCACGCCCCTGGGGCTGGAGCTGTTCGGCTACCCCTCGGACACGGTTCTGCCCACGGTGCTGATCACCGACGCCCGGGGCGAGATCTGCTACGTGGACCTGGCCGACAACTACCGGGTGCGTCCGGAGCCCGCCACCTTCCTCCGGGTGCTGGACACCATGGTGCCGGCCCCGCGCTGATCGCGGTGCTGGCACGGCCGTACTCTCAGGCCGTTCTCCGGTAAACAAAGGTTTCCGGGAATCGCGCCGGATAACCGTTTGATTACCACCGCTACGCTTTATTACATACCCGCAACGGCGTGCATCTACATCGCTTTGCACACCCCTTCCATAGTCGCTAAGTCAGTCTCCATTTCGGGGGCCTAGCGACTAAGAAGTAAAATGGGAGGGGTAAACCTTGGATACCAACATCAAACATCTCATCGGTGGTGGCGTACTCGCGCTGCTGCTGACCGCCTGCGGCGGCGGAAGCGGCGGGGGCGGTGACGTCTCCGGCAATTCGCCGACGCCCTCGGCCCGTGACCTGCCGGAAGAAATGGCGGCGGTCGTGGACGAGTCCAACGCCTTCACCGAAGAATTCTGCCCGGAGACCTCGGAAGGGGCCGCCGGCACACCGCTCGACCCGGTGCTCTGTGTGCAGGAAAGTGAAGAGTCCGAAGGCGGCGCGCCGGATCCCACCGACGTGGTGGCTCAGTTCTGTCCCACCGCGGCGTCTTCGTTCGATCTGGAAGGCGCGTTCGACCCGGCGGCGTTCACCGAAGGTTTCGACGATCCGGCCGGCTTCCTGACCGACGGCCCGCTGTCGTTCCCGATCGCCTGTCTGCAGGAATCGGCCACCAATCTGGACGACCTGCAGAACCTGATCGGCGGCAGCAACCCGATCACCGAACAGCTTTGCCCGGTGGCGGCGGCCGAGCCGTCCTTTGACCCGGCCACCTGTTTCGCGGAAGTGACCGGCGGCGCCAATGGCGGCCTGCCCGGCCTGCCCGGCGGCGGTGAAGGCGGCGGCAGCGTACCCGGTGCCGACCAGTTCCTGAACCAGTTCTGCCCGGAAAGCGCCGGTGCCGGCGTCGGTCCCGAGACCCCGCTGAACTGCCTCAACGAAGCCAGCCGTGTCTACATCACCATCGTCGACATGATCACCAACCCGAACCCGCTCACCGAAGCCGTTTGTCCGGTGGAGACCATGACCGGCCGCGTGGACCCGGTGGTGTGTTTCGAGGAAGCGGTCAGCGGTGGCGGCATGCCCGGCCTGCCCGGCCTGGGTGATCTGCCCGGCCTGCCCGGTGGCGGTGACGGTGGCGACGGCGGCACGCCGGACGTTCCCGGTCTTGACCAGTTGACCGACGCGCTGTCCGGCGTCTGCCCGGAAACCCTGGAAGCGGAAGTCGGCCCGACCACCCCGATCGACTGTCTGGCGGAAGCCGGCGGCAGCTTCGGCGGTTTCGAAGACCTGCTCGGCGGCCTGGGCGGCAGCAACCCGCTCACCGAGGCCCTGTGCCCGACCGCCGCCGCGGCGGAAAGCTTTGACCCGGCGGCCTGCTTCACCGAAGCGGCCGGTCAGCTGCCCTCCGCGCCCGGCGGTGGTGCCCCGCAGATTCCCGGCGCCGGCATGGCTCTGGAACGCATCTGCCCGGTGACCGCGGGTGAGGAAATCGGTCCCACCACGCCGTTCGACTGCCTGCTCGAGCTGGGCGGCGGCTTCGGCGACCTGGAAGGTCTGCTCGGCGGTCTCGCCGACGGTGGTCTGGAAGGCGGCAACCCGCTGACCGACGCCCTGTGCCCGGTGACGTCCGAGGAAGGTCTGGATCCGGCGGCCTGCTTCATGGAAGCCCTGGAAGGTCTGCCCGGCGGCGTGCCGCTGCCCGGCGGTGACGGCGGCACCCCGGAGCTTCCCGGCGGTGAGCAACTGCTGGGCCAGCTGTGCCCGGAAGCCGGTGCCGGTGAAATCGGCCCGACCACCCCGATCGAGTGTCTGACCGAAGCCGGCCAGAACCTGGGCAACATCCAGGACATGCTCGGCGGCCTGGGCGGCAGCAACCCGCTCACCGAAGCCGTATGCCCGACCGCGTCCGCGGCCGAGCAGCTGGACCCGGCGGCCTGCCTGAGCGAAGCCCTGGGCGGCGGTCTGCCCGGCCTGCCCGGTGGCGGCGACGGCGGCGGCGTACCGGAAATTCCCGGTGTGAGCGATGGCCTGGCGCAGCTGTGCCCGGAAGCCGGTGCCGGCGAAATCGGCCCGACCACCCCGCTGGAGTGCCTCACCGAAGCCGGCCAGAACCTGGGCGGTCTCACCGACCTGCTGGGTGGCCTGGGCGGCAGCAACCCGCTCACCGACGCGCTGTGCCCGGCGGCNTCNNNCGCCGAGCAGCTNGATCCGGCGGCCTGCTTCACCGAAGCNCTGGGCAACCTGCCCGGCGCNCCCGGTGGCGACGGCGGCACCGGCGGCNTNCCGGANATCCCGGGNNTGAGCGACGGNCTGGCGCANATCTGCCCGCTGGCNCTGGAAGNCGAAGTGGGTCCGACCACGCCGCTGGACTGCCTGATGGAAGCCGGCGGTAGCCTGAGCCAGCTNCAGGACCTGCTCGGCGGCCTCGGCGGCGGCCTGGGCGGCGGTGAAGGCGGTGAAGGCTCCGCTGATCCGGTGACCGGCCAGCTGTGCCCGGAAGCCGGCGCCGGCGGCCTCAGCCCGACNCTGCCGNTNGANTGTNTGCTGGAAGCGGGNCAGAACCTGCCCGAACTGCTGACCGGCNTGCCNGACCTGCTNGGCGGTCTGGCGCCGTAACGGCAACCACGGTTTGATCGGTGTCCCGCCGTTCGCGGCGGGGGCCGGTCCCCGAAAACAAAAAAGCCCCGGCCATTCGGNCGGGGCTTTTTTTGTGGCAGCTTGCCTTGCAAGCGAAAGGCTGGCTACTGATTCCGGCGGGGCAGGGTGTCNCGCACCTTGTCGGCGAGATCGCGGATGCTCTGCTCGGTGGTGTCCCAGGCGATGCAGCCGTCGGTCACCGACACGCCGTANTCCAGATCGTCCAGATTGGCCGGCAGCTTCTGGTTGCCGCCCTTGAGGTGGGATTCCACCATCAGGCCGACAATNGACTTGTTGCCTTCCAGAATCTGGTTNCCGATGTTTTCCATCACCAGCGGCTGCAGGTTCGGGTCCTTGTTGGAGTTGGCGTGGGAGCAATCCACCATGATGTTGGTGGACACNCCGGCTTTCTCCANNGCGNTNTCCGCCAGGGCCACGGACACCGAATCGTAGTTGGGNTTGCCGCCGCCGCCNCGCAGCACCACNTGGGCNTAGGGGTTGCCCTTGGTGGTGGTNAGCGCCACNCGGCCGTCCGGGTCGATGCCCAGGAAACGGTGCGGNTGCTTGACGCTGAGCATGGCGTTGACCGCCACGTCCAGGCTGCCGTCGGTGCCGTTCTTGAAGCCCACCGGGCCGGACAGGCCGGAGGACATCTCCCGGTGAGTCTGGGATTCGGTGGTGCGCGCGCCGATCGCCGACCAGGAGATCAGGTCCTGCATGTACTGCGGGGTGGTCGGGTCGAGCGCCTCGGTGGCCGCCGGCAGGCCCAGCTCGGCCACGTCCAGCAGCAGCTTGCGGGCAATGTGCAGGCCGTCCTGCACTTTGAAGGAGTCGTTCATGTAAGGGTCGTTGATCAGACCCTTCCAGCCCACCGTGGTGCGCGGCTTTTCGAAGTACACGCGCAGTACCAGAAACAGGGCGTCGTCCACCTCGGCGGCCAGCTTCTTGAGCCGCTCGGCGTATTCCATGGCCGCTTTCGGGTCATGGATGGAGCAGGGGCCGATCACCACGAACAGGCGCGGATCCTTGCGGTCGAGGATGTCGCGGATCTGCTGGCGACCCTGGAATACGGTTTCCGCCGCCGCTTCGCTGAGCGGCAGCTTTTCCTTCAGGGCCCGGGGGGTGATCAGCACCTCCTGGGATTCGATGTTGAGATCGTCTAATTGCTTCTGGCTCATGAGTCTGGCTATGCCTGTTATTTCGGTGTCGACGGATTTTGGCAGTCTAGCCGAATCCGTTGCAGGAATCAGCCTATTGCCGGGATAGAGTGGCGCTGGTATCGCTGAGCAGTTCGCGGACATAGGCGGGCACCAGCTCGGTGGCGCGCCCGTGACGGTGTTCGTGGAACGCGGTGAGCTGCTCCGAGGGCTCCAGGTTGAGTTCGGTGGTGTGCGCGCCGCTGGCCCGCGCTTCCGCCACGAAGCCGGCGGCCGGGTAGACGTTGCCGCTGGTGCCGATGCTGATAAAGCGCTCGCAGCCGGCCAGGGTGGCGTAGATGCGCTCCATCTCCAGGGGCATTTCACCGAACCACACCACATGGGGGCGCAGGCAGCCGGCGGCGCCGCACACGGTGCAGCTCAGGGCCGGGTCCAGATCGCGGTCGGCGGGCACCAGTGTCTCGGTGCTCTGGCAGCGCGCCTTGAGCAGCTCGCCGTGCATGTGGATGACGTTCCGGCTGCCGGCGCGCTCGTGCAGGTCGTCCACGTTCTGGGTCACCACCAGCACCTGGCCGGGCAGCGCCTGCTCCAGCTCGGCCAGCGCCCGGTGGGCGGCATTGGGCTGGATCGCCGGGTCGCGCAACTGTTCACGGCGCCGGTTGTAAAAACTCTGCACGCCATGCGGATCGCGCTGGAAGGCTTCCGGGGTGGCCACGTCCTCGATGCGGTGGTTTTCCCACAGGCCGCCGGCGTCGCGAAACGTATTGATACCGGATTCCGCCGAGATTCCGGCGCCGGTAAGTATTACAATCCTTTCCTGCATGGCTGCTGCCTCCGCCTGTCTTCTTCGTTACCGTGGAGTGTTATGGATACCATCATCTCAAGGCAGGAAACACTTTCCCTGCCGGCCCGGGGACCTGTCAATTTGCTGCATTTCCACCAGGGCATGGTGCTGCTGATCGGCGCCGACGCGGTGGGTCTGTACCGTGACCGGCGCGCCGTGGAAGACCCGCTCGCCAATGGTCTGGTCGGCTACGAGCCGATTCCCGAGGCGCTGCGCTGCGAGTTCGAAGAGCCGGACGGCTATGTGGTCGAGCAGGTGTCCGGTTTTATCGGCCTGCGTTCCGGCGCCGCCATGTTCATACGCCCGGATGGCGTGGCGCTGTACGCTAGCAGCCTGGATGCGCTGCACAACCGTGATTGCCAGTGGGTAATCCCGTTTCCACCCCTTAATTCCTAGGAACCGCCGGTTCCTTCACTGGAGAGATCCATGGCTGAAGAAAGCACTCGCCTGCGTCTGCGGCAACTGACCCTGGAAGACTACCCGGCGCTGGCCCGGTTGATGGATCAGGTGTACCACGACATCGGCGGTGCCTGGCCCGAGGAAACCATTGCCACCCTTATCCGGTTGTTCCCGGAAGGGCAGTTGGTGATCGAGGACAACGGCACGCTGATCGCCACGGCGTTGACGGTAAAGGTGAGCTACGACCGGTTCTCCAACCCGCACCGCTACGAAGACCTGATCACCGACGACAAGGTGCGCTCGCACAGCCGCAAGGGCGATGCGCTGTACGGCCTGGACGTGTTCGTGGACCCGGAGTACCGGGGTTACCGCCTGGGCCGGCGGCTCTATGAGGCGCGCAAGGATCTGTGCCGGGAAGAAAACCTGCGGGCGATTCTGGCCGGCGGCCGTCTGCCCGGCTACACCAACTACGCGGACAAGATGACGGTGACCGAGTACATCGCCGAAGTGGAAGCCCGCACCATTTACGATCCGATTCTGACCTTCCAGCTGTCCAACGGTTTCGACGTCAAGCGCCTGCTGGTGAAGTACCTGCCCGAGGACGAAAGCTCGCGCGGCTACGCCACCCTGCTGGAGTGGGACAATATCCTCTATCAGCCGGAGGACGACGGCGACTGGCCGCGCCGCTCGGTGGTGCGCTTGGGCGTGGTGCAGCGCCGCATGCGCAGCGCGCGCTCGGTGGAAGACCTACTCAGCCAGGTGGAGTTCTTCATCGATTCGCTGTCCGATTACCGGGCCGATTTCGCCGTGTTGCCGGAATTCTTCAGCGCGCCGCTGATGGGCCTCAAGACCGACCTCAATTCCGTGGAAGCGGTGCGATACCTGGCCAGCTTCACCGAGGAAATCCGCGACGCCATGGCGGACATGGCGGTGAGCTACAACATCAACATCATCGGCGGCTCCATGCCGCTGGAAGAGGACGGGCGCATTTACAACGTCGCCTATCTGATGCGCCGCGACGGCTCGGTGGAGCAGCAGAAGAAGATTCACATCACCCCCCACGAGCGCAAGGACTGGGCGATCCAGGGCGGTGACGGCCTGCGTATTTTCGACACCGACGCCGGCCGCATCGGCATTCTGATCTGCTACGACGTGGAATTCCCGGAGCTGGGCCGGCTGCTCGCCGAGCAGGGCATGGAGATTCTGTTCGTGCCGTTCTGGACCGACACCAAGAACGGCTACCTGCGGGTGCGTCATTGCGCCCAGGCGCGGGCGATCGAGAACGAATGCTACGTGGCGATTTCCGGCAGCGTCGGCAACCTGCCGCGCGTCGACAACGTGGACATTCAGTACGCCCAGTCCGCGGTGTTCTCGCCCAGTGATTTTTACTTCCCCCACGACGGCACCATCAGCGAGTCGGTGCCCAACACCGAGATGCTGCTGTTCGCCGACATCGACCTGGAAAAGCTCAAGCTGCTGCACAGCGAAGGCTCGGTCACCAATATCCGTGACCGCCGCAAGGACCTGTACAGCCTGGTCTGGAAGGGCAAGGAAGAGCTCGACCCCTGAGTTCCGGGGCGGCGCGTGTCAGCGCCGCTCGCGGAAGGTTTGCACCACCTGTTCCGCCAGCGCCTCGGCGGCGGGGCCGGAGCCGTCGCGGCGTACCAGCGCGATCTGGTAATCACCCAGGGCGGGCAGGCCGTTTTCCGGGCCCAGCACCCGCAGCGGCGGCTGCACCAGGCTGGCGGGGAAGGGCGCCACCGCCAGGTCGGCCAGCATGGCCGCTTCCTGGCCGGCGCAGTGCTCGCTGTTATACGCCACCCGGTAGCTGATTTCCGCCTTATCCAGCGCGCCCAGCGCCATCTCCCGCCAGGCACAGCCGTGGTTGGCCAATGACAGCGGCAGCGGCGAGCGCTGCACCGCCACGCCGCCGTCGCGGCCGGCCCAGACCAGCGGCTCGGTGTGCACCACCTCGCCGCGTTTGGCGCTCAGGTCGCTGTGGCCCAGCGTCACCAGCGCCAGATCCAGCTCGCCATCGTCCAGCCGTTTCAGCAGGTCGACGCTGCGCCCGGCGTTGACGTTCACCTGCACCGCCGGGTGCGAGCGCGCGAAGCGGGTCAGCACCTGGGGCAGCACCCGGGTGCCCACATCGTCCGGCGTGCCCAGGCGCACGCTGCCTTCCAGGGACGGCGCCAGAAACCGGCCCACCGCTTCCTCGTTGAGCTTGAGCAGCCGGCGCCCGTAGCCGAGCAGCACTTCGCCCTCCGGCGTCAGGGACACCCGGCGCGCCTCGCGTATGAACAGGCTCTGGCCCAGGGTCTCCTCCAGGCGTTTGATCTGCATGCTCAACGCGGAAGGGGTGCGGAACACCTGGTGGGCGGCGCGGGTGAAGCTGCCGTTCTCGGCGATGGCCACGAAGGTACGCAGGGTGTCGGTGTCGAGAAGGGGCAGCGAGGCGTTCTCCGGCCGGGCCTTGGCGACGGTCATGGCGGGCTCTCCGATCGTTCAATATTTCTGAACGGGTAATGTAATTCTTTTCGTTGGAGTTAACAATGTGAAGCCTGCATGCTTTCTTCCATAGGCCGGGGCGGTGCCCGGTCGACGACCGATCAAGGAGACCGTCATGAAGGAGAGAGCCATGCAACAGAAGCCACGCCCCCAACGCGACTACCCGGACCCGCAACTGTACATGCCGGCAATGCCGCCGCTGGGCCTGCTCAACGCCTTTGAGCGCAAGGTCCAGAAATGGTGGCGCCAGCGCGCCGAGCGTCGTCAGGCGGCCGCACTGCGCCGGTCGCGCCCGACCGGCCAGCATTAGGCGACTTGTGGGAGCTTGCTTGCAAGCGAAAGGCCGGCAAAGCCGGCCGGCGGGATTCCAGAGAGCTTAGACGGTGGGTCCATAAAGGCCTCTGGTATCCCGCCGGGAGCTTCGCTCCCTTTCGCGGGCGGGGCCCGCTCCCACAAGATGCTCCCACCAGGCCTGCTTGCACAGCCCCGTTCCCACAAAAAAGGCGCCGTTAAGGCGCCTTTCTTGTTGCGATTGAGCCCGCCGAATTACATGTTCGGGTAATTCGGGCCGCCGGTGCCTTCCGGCGCCACCCAGTGGATGTTCTGGGTGGGATCCTTGATGTCGCAGGTCTTGCAGTGCACACAGTTCTGCGCGTTGATCTGGAAGCGCTTGTCACCGGTGCTTTCGTCCTCGACCACTTCGTACACGCCCGCCGGGCAGTAGCGCTGCGCCGGTTCGTCGTACTTGGGCAGGTTGTACTCGATCGGCACGCTGGGGTCCTTCAGCGTCAGGTGGCAGGGCTGATCTTCTTCATGGTTGGTGTTGGACAGGAACACCGAATCCAGTTTGTTGAAGGTCAGTTTGCCGTCCGGCTTGGGATAGCTGATTTTCTTGCACTGATCCGCCGGCTTCAGGGTGTCGTGGTCCGGGGTGGTGTCCCGCATCGTGAACGGCATCTTGCCGTTGAGGATGTTGAGGTCCACGAACGCGAAGGCGGAACCCAGCAGGTTGCCGAACTTGTGCTGGGCCGGGCCGAAGTTGCGCTGCGTGTGCAGCTCTTCGAACACCCAGCTGCTCTCGAACTGNNTCTTGTACTCGGTCAGCTCGTCGCTGCCACGGCCGTCCTTGATGGCCTTGGAAATCACTTCCGCGGCGATCATGCCGGACTTCATGGCGGTGTGGTTACCCTTGATCTTGGCGAAGTTCAGGGTGCCGGCGTCACAGCCCACCAGCAGACCGCCCGGGAAGGTCATCTTCGGCAGGGACTGCAGGCCGCCCTTGGCGATGGCCCGGGCGCCGTAGCTGACGCGCTTGCCGCCTTCCAGGAATTTTTTGATTTCCGGGTGGGTTTTCCAGCGCTGCATTTCATCGAAGGGTGAAACGTGCGGGTTGGAATAACCCAGGTCGGTGATCAGACCCAGGGTCACCTGGTTGTCTTCCATGTGGTACAGGAAGCCACCGCCGTGGGAACCGGATTCGCTCAGCGGCCAGCCGGCGGTGTGCACCACCAGGCCCTGCTGATGCTTGGCCGGATCGATTTCCCACAGTTCCTTGATGCCCAGACCGTAGTGCTGGGGATCGACGCCTTCGCGCAGGTTGAATTTTTCCATCAACCCTTTGCCCAGGTGGCCGCGGCAGCCTTCGGAGAACACGGTGTACTTGGCGTGCAGCTCCATGCCGGGGGTGTAGCTGGGCTTCTTCTCGCCGTTGTGGTCGATGCCGGAATCGCCGGTGGCGATNCCTTTCACCGAGCCGTCCTCGTTATANAGCACTTCGGTGGCGGCGAAGCCGGGGAACACTTCGATGCCNAGGCCTTCCGCCTGTTCGGCGAGCCAGCGGCACAGGTTGCCCAGGGAAATAACGTAGTTGCCCTCGTTGTGCATGGTCTTGGGCACGAACGGGTTGGGCACCTTGGAGCCTTTCTCGGCGCCGGTGAAGTAGAAGATTTCGTCGCCGCCGACTTCGGTGTTCAGCGGGGCGCCGAGTTCTTTCCAGTTGGGGAACAGCTCGTTAAGCGCGCGCGGCTCGAATACCGCGCCGGAGAGGATATGGGCGCCTACTTCAGAGCCTTTCTCCACCACCACGACGCTGAGTTCCTGACCGCTTTCCTGGGCGATTTGACCCAGGCGGCATGCGGTTGCCAGACCGGACGGACCGGCGCCGACGATGACGACGTCGACTTCCATAGATTCGCGTTCCACAGCCTGTCTCCTAGCTTTCGGTTCTCTTGGGGTGGCGCGGAGTATAAAGGCATCCTCCATATCGCACCACTTTTCGGAATCGACTTTCACGCCGATTCAAACACTTGTTTGGATTATCCCTTGCCAGGTGGTTGATTTACAAGGATATCGGCGACCGGCGGGTCATGAANNAANGACACAATTGGCAGCAAAATCATCCGCTTACCCNANTTCGGCCTATTGACCTGCCGGGGGGCANCGTTCAAGATACCGGCTCTCGCGCGGGGCCCCGGCGTTCGGCGTCGTCTCGCCTCTTTCATCGTTTCCGTCCTTATTAAGTACTGGTGAAAGCGAGTATTCGGGCGGGTTGCCACAAGGCACGGTGGGCTTCCAAACCCTGCTTTGTGGCAGCCCCCGGACGGAAGCGACTTCAGTCACCAAGTGGAAGATTCCGAGGATCCTATGAAGGTTCTTGTACCCATCAAGCGAGTCATTGACTACAACGTTAAGGTTCGCGTGAAGGCGGACAACTCTGGCGTTGATCTCGCCAATGTGAAAATGGCCATGAACCCCTTCTGCGAAATCGCCGTGGAAGAAGCGGTACGCCTGAAAGANAAAGGCGTCGTGACCGAAATCGTCGCTGTCAGCATCGGCCCNAAAGCCGCTCAGGAACAGCTGCGCACCGCCATGGCGCTGGGCGCCGACCGGTCCATCCTGGTGGAAACCGATGAAGACATTCAGCCGCTGGGCATCGCCAAGGCGCTGAAAGCCATCGTTGAAGAGGAAAAGCCGGAAATGGTGATCCTCGGCAAACAGGCCATCGACGATGACAACAACCAGACCGGCCAGATGCTGGCTGCTCTGACCGGCATGCCGCAGGGCACGTTCGCCTCTGAAGTGAACGTGGAAGAAGGCAAGGTCAAGGTGACCCGTGAAATCGACGGCGGCCTGCAGACCGTGGAACTGAAACTGCCGGCGGTGGTGACCACCGACCTGCGTCTCAACGAGCCGCGCTACGCTTCCCTGCCCAACATCATGAAAGCCAAGAAGAAGCCGCTGGACGTTAAAACCCCGGCTGATCTGGGCGTTGATATGACCCCCCGCGTGACCATCGAGAAGGTGGAAACACCGGCCGAGCGCAAGGCGGGCGTTATGGTGGGCTCCGTGGACGAGCTGGTCGAGAAACTGAAGAACGAAGCGAAGGTGATCTGATGAGTGTTTTAGTTTACGCCGAACACGACAACGCCACGCTCAACAAGGTTACTTTGAGCGTTCTCGCCGCCGCCAAGGAAATCGGCGGTGACATCACCGTGCTGGTCGCCGGCAAAGGCTGCGGCGCCGTGGCCGAGGAAGCCGCCAAGGCGGAAGGCGTGAGCAAGGTACTGTGCGCCGACAACGACGCCTACGAGCATCAGCTGGCCGAGAACATCGCCGAGCTGGTCGCCGAAGTGGGCGCCGATTACAAGCACATCCTGGCCGCCGCCACCACCACCGGCAAGAACTTCGCGCCGCGTGTGGCCGCGCTGCTGGACGTCGCCCAGATCTCCGAGATCTCCGACGTGGTTGACGGCGACACCTTCCGTCGTCCGATCTACGCCGGTAACGCCATCGCCACCGTCAAGTGCGCCGACGAGAAGAAAGTGATCACCGTGCGTGGCACTTCCTTCGACGGCGTGGCGGCGGAAGGCGGCTCCGCGTCCGTGGAAAACCTGGACGTGGTGAAAGACAGCGGTCTGTCCAGCTTCGTCAGCGAAGAGCTGGCCAAGTCCGACCGTCCCGAGCTGACCAGCGCCGACATCGTGATCTCCGGTGGCCGCGGCATGGGCAACGGCGACAACTTCGAGATCCTGTACAAGGTGGCCGACAAGCTGGGCGCCGCCGTCGGTGCCTCCCGCGCCGCCGTGGACGCCGGTTTCGTACCCAACGACATGCAGGTGGGTCAGACCGGTAAGATCGTCGCACCCCAGCTGTACATGGCGGTGGGCATCTCCGGTGCGATTCAGCACCTGGCCGGCATGAAGGACTCCAAAGTGATCGTTGCCATCAACAAGGACGAGGAAGCCCCGATTTTCCAGGTGGCGGACTACGGCCTGGTGGCGGATCTCTTCGAGGCCGTTCCGGAGCTCGACAGCAAGCTCTGATCCCGATGTAACATCGGTATCAACGAAAAAGCCCGGCCTTCGCGCCGGGCTTTTTTGTGCCTGAAATTTGTGGAGGTGGGGGCGGGCTGTGGGAGCGGGCCCCGCCCGCGAAAGGGTGGCTTCCAGCCACCCGGCAAAGGTTGCCCCGCAGGATTCCAGAGACGTTGTTGGTGCTGCCGTTAGACAGACCTCTGGGATCCTGCCGGGAGCTTCGCTCCCTTTCGCGGGCTGGGCCCGCTCCTACAAGGCGCCTTCCAGAGTTATGTCACTCGTTCCGCGAGATCCAGGGCGGCGGTAAGCCCCGGCGATTCAATGCCGAGCAGGTTTACCAGGCCGTCGATACCGTGCTCCCCCTGGCCCTGGATCAGAAAGTCCCGGTAGGGCTTGCCGTCCAGCCACAGCTTGGGGCGCACGCCGGCGTAGTCCGGCTGCAGCGCGCCCGCCGGCAGGCCCGGCCAGTAGCGCCGCACCGCCTGCTCGAAGCTTTCCCGTCGGCTTTCGTCCACCCGGTAGTCCGGCCGTTCCACCCACTCCACGTCGGGCCCGAAACGGGCGCCGCCGGCCAGATCCAGGGTCAGGTGGACGCCCAGGCCGTCGGCGTCGGGCAGGGGATAGATCAGCCGCTCGGCGGGCGGTTTGCCGCGCAGCTTGAAGTAGTGCCCCTTGGCGAAGCGCTGTTCCGGCCGATGCTTTTCCGGCAACCCGTCCATCAGGCCGGTGAGAGGCACCGCGCCGAGGCCGGCGGCGTTGATCAGGCGCTCCGCGCGCAACTGGAAAGGCTGGTCCGGGCCTTCCACGGTGAGGGTGAAACGCCCCGGCCGGCAGTCGATATGCGTCACCCGGTGACGCAGGGCGATCACCGCGCCGTGGTTTTCCGCTTCCGCGGCCAGGCTGGCCATCAGGCCGTGGCTGTCGACGATGCCGCTGGTGGCGCTCTCCAGCGCCTGCTCCGCGCGCAGCCAGGGCGCCTCCCGGTGCAGCCGCTCGCGGCTCACCAGGCTGAGCCCCTCGGCGCCGGCGGCGCGGGCGTTGGCGTGCAAGTCCTCGAGAGCTCCCGTCTGGCCGGGGCCGGCCACCACCCATTTGCCGCAGCGGCGGTGGGCGATGCCCCGGGCGGCGCAGTACTCGTAGAGCAGCGCCTTGCCGCGCAGGCAGGTTTCCGCCTTGAGCGAGCCGGGCGGGTAGTAGAGCCCGCCGTGGATCACTTCGCTATTGCGCGAGGAAAGATGCTCGCCGATGTGGGCTTCCGCCTCCAGAACGACCACCGTCTGGCCGGCCCGGGCCAGGCGCCGGGCCACCGCCAGACCGATGACGCCGGCGCCGATCACCACGCAGCCGGTTTCTTCCAGCGGCAAGGGCATGGCCGGGCCTTACCGTGCCCCTTCCGGTTCAACGTCTCCGGAGGCCGCTTTCTCGCCTTTGCCGTCGTTCACCGCGTTGTCGTAGAACAGATAGCGGGAGGTCTCGTACGTGCCCCGGGCCAGATCGAACAGCTTCTGGAAGGTTTCCGGGTCGTCGCCGGCCCGGTCCTGCTCAGGCTCGTCGCTGTACAGGTCGTGCAGGGTGGCCGCTTCGCCGTCGTGGTTGAGGCGCGCCAGGTGCTCGCGGGTGACCATGCCGATCTGCGGCGCCGGGCCCTCGCGCAGTACCACGAAGGCGCTGCGTTCGCCCTCCGGGGCCGGCATCTGGATGTCCCGGCCCAGGGTGGTGTTGCGGTATTCCATACCCAGCATGCCGGCCAGGGTCGGCATCACGTCCACCAGGCTGACCACGTCTTTCACATGGCGCGGCTCCAGCAGGCCGGGGGCGTACAGCATGTGCGGCACATGGTGGCTTTCCAGGCCCAGTTGTTCCTGGAAGGGCGGCATGTGCGAGAGGGTGGTGATGCGATTGTTGTGGTCGCCGAAGAACACGAAGATGGTGTTATCGAAGTAATCGCTTTCCCGGGCCATGTCCATGTAGCGGCCCACGTTGTAGTCGAGCAGCCGCACCGCGTTGTACTGGGCGGTATTGCGGAAGCCGTTGGCGTTGAGTTCCTGTTCCGGCGGCGAACGGGTTTCGAAGTCGTCGTTGTTCTCCGGAATGGTGAAGGGACGGTGGTTGCCGGCGGTCTGGATAAAGGCGAAGAACGGCTGGTCCGACGGCAGGGCCTCCAGAATCCGGTGGGATTCCTTGAACAGGTTCAGGTCGGAGATGCCCCAGACGTCCACGTTGGGCGACTGCCAGTCGCCTTCCTCGTAGAGCTCCAGGCCGTCGATGCTGCGCGTGAGCACCGCCTCCAGGTTGGCCCAGCCGGCGTTGCCGCCCACCATGTACAGCTTCCGGTAGCCCTCCAGCTGGTTGACGATGTTGCGCTGGTGGCCGATCAGCGGGTTACGGCTGGCGGTCTCCTCCGGCGCCACGTCGGGGATGCCGGTGAGAAACGCCCAGATGCTTTTCGCGGTGCCGGTGACCGGCACGTAGAAGTGCTCGAAGAACCAGCCTTCGCGGGCGATGCGGTCGAGATTGGGGGTGGGGTCGAACGGTGTGCCGTAGGCGCCCACGCGGCTGGCGCCCAGCGATTCCAGCATCACCACCACGATGTTCGGCGGCCGGTCCACGTCCAGCCGGTGCGGCTGGACCGACACGTTGCGCTCGAAATTCAGCGGCTCCCGGGCCTGCTCCGGCAGCGCCAGGAAGTCCGCCATCAGCGGGTAGTATTTCTCCACCGCCTCGCGGTCGAAGGGCTCGCTGCTGAGCAGGGTGGTGTCGTAGAGGAACAGCACCGGGTTGAGCCCCAGGGCCGCCACCGCGTTGTTGCCGGAGGCGAAGGCGTCACTCCAGCGCAGCGGCACCGGGTTTTCCAGGTTGATGTCGGAGACCCGGCCGAGCAGGCCGAACACCAGCGCCAGGAACACCACCACGCCGCCGATCCACTTGCTGCCGGTGCCCATGGGCATCGGCGCGCGCAGCAGGAAACGGCGCGCCAGCGCCCGGAAGATCAGCGCCATCACCGCGGTCACGGCCAGCCAGCCCAGGGTGATCCACACCACCGGATAGCTTTCCCAGACCATGCGGGTGGAGATCGCGGTGTCTTCCAGGAAGCGGAAGGCGGTCACGTTCAGCCGGTCGCCCAGGTAGACGTAATGGCCGAAGTCGAGGATGTAGGTGAGCACCACGACCAGCACCGCCAGGGTGATGTACACCAGCCCCAGCACCCGCACCGGGGCCGAGCGCACCAGATTAAAGCGCGGCAGCCAGGCCAGCACCGCCAGGGGCAGCACCATCAGCAACGCCAGCCGCAGATCGAAGCGCAGCCCCACGCCCAGGGCATGGTAAAGGTCGCCGGAATCCGCCTGCACGGTGTCGCCCACTTCGGAGAAGAACGCGAAGAACACCGCTCTCATAACCACGAACAGTGCGAACAGCGCCACCACGCTGGATGCCAGAAAACGAAGCCGGCGTGACTTCCACCACCCCATGTATGCCTCCGGGTCAGGTTGATAGGAAATTCAGGCGGCCTATGCTACCGATACAGGGTCCGCAGTGCATGCGGTATTGGAGACCCCTTCTTATGGTGGCAACTGAATCCCGGAACGGCGTCACGGTGGTGACGCTGAAGCCTCACCTCTCCGCCGACTGGCCCCAGGTGAAACGCTTTATCGCGCTGATCGCGGTGGTGGTGTTCACGGTGGCGGCGGCCTGGACCCTGGCCGGCATCTGGCTGGCGCTGCCGTTCGCGTTCATCGAGGTGGGGCTGATCGGCTATCTGCTCTACCGGGTCTGTTTCCGCCTGTCCTACCTGCACCAGCGCATCGCCGTGGAGCGGGGCAGGGTGGTGCTGCACGAGGGCGTGCGCGGCCCGGACCGGGAGTGGATTCTGGCGCGCCCGGCGGCGCACCTGCACGTGGTGCTGCCGGTTAAGGAGGTGGACATGATCGGCCTGCATCTGTGCGACGACGACACCCGCCTGGAGCTGGGCGCCTTTCTCAACGGCGACGGCCGCGAACAGGCCCGCCAGGCGCTGCGCGACGCCGGCCTGGTGGAAACCTCGGACCGCTGGTGGGTGCAGGGCTGAGCGCCCATGCCGACGCCAACCGCCAACAGGAGACTGTAATGAAGTACATCTTCGAAGTACGCATGAAGGACGGCTACACCGTGGAGGAATACGCCCAGGGCTGGATCGAGGCCAGCGAGATCATCCAGCAGACGCCGGGCGCCCGCGGCACCTACCTGCACCGCAAGATCGGCGAGCCGGACACCCTGCTGGCCATCGCCCATTGGGACTCCAAGGCGCACCGGGACGCCAAGGACGACAGCCGCAGCGCCAAGGTCAAAGCGATTCTGGAAAAACACGCCCGCACCTGCGAGATCACCCCGCTGGGCGAATTCGAAGAGCCGGAATGGGAAGTGCACCCCGATGGAGGTGACGGTGAGCGCTAGACGGTCGGTGTGGGGCAGGGCGGCGCTGCTGGCCGCGCTGATCGGTCTGGCCGGTTGCGACTATTCCGACGCGCCTCAGGCGGCGCCGCTGCGAATGCTCGCCGAACAGCCGGCCGACTATGACGGCGAACTGGTGACCACCGCCGGCACCGTGCGCCATTTCCAGGACCCGCTGCACTACTGGATCGAGGACGACGACCTGAACCGGGTGGCCCTGAAGCCGGTGGAAAACGTGGAAGCCCATCTCGGCAAGCGGGTACGCGTCACCGGCGTTTTCCACTACCAGGAAAACGCCGGCCGCGAAATCGAGCTGGAGTCGATCCGGGAAGAACCCTGATCAGCCCTCGATCTGGAACTTCAGGCCGGCGTTGTCCACCAGCCGCTTGATCAGCTTGTCACCGAACGCCGGCGCCGTGGTCCAGATGCCGCCGGCGGTATCGTCGGCGTCTTGCACCAGGCACAGGGCGCTCTCGGCGATCATCCGCGAGGTGGAGCCGTAGCCCGGGTCACGGTTGCCGGACACGCTGGCCTTCAACTGCCGGCCGTCGGCGGTCTCGCCGATGAACAGCACGTCGTAGAAGCCGTTTTCGCGCTCTTCCTTGCTCGGGCCTTCGCCGGGCTTGGGCGCGTCCTTACCGGACAGGGAGCGGTCGTTGGTCACCGCCTCGGCGGTGGCCTTGCCCTTCTCGCCGGGGCCGGTGAGGATCATCTCGTCGTACACGAACTGATCGCCGTAGGCGTGGCCCAGCAACTGGTTGGAGCGGTGCACGTTACGGGTGTTGATGGTCGCCATCACGAACGGCGCCAGCCAAGTGTGCAGCTCGTCGTCGTAGACCGGCTCCCTCGGCTCCGGCTGTTCCGGACCCTTGAAGCCCGGCGTCAGGGAAAACGGGTCGGTGAGCAGCTGGTAGATCTTCGGGTCCTTCTTGGCGGCCACCAGGGTCGCCTGCAGGCTGGCGGCGGTACCGCCGGAGAAGGTGCCCTTCATCTTGCGCACCCGGCCCTTCACGCGGGGCAGGTAGGCGCCCAGGTTCTCTTTGGCGTACTGCTGCAGGAAGTACACGCCCATATCGAACGGGATCGAATCAAACCCGCAGGAAAACACGATCCGCGCGCCGCTCGCCTTGGCGGCCTCGCCGTGAGCGTCGATCATCTGGCGCATCCACGCCGGCTCGCCGCACAGATCCACATAGTCCGTGCCGGTCTTGGCGCAGGCCGCCACCAGCGGCTCGCCGTACAGCTGGTACGGCCCCACCGTGGTCAGCACCACGCGGGTGCGCTTCGCCAGCGCCTCCAGGGTCTCCGGCTTGTCGGCGTCGGCGGTGATCAGCGGCACCGAATCCGGCACGCCGATTTCCTCGCGCACCGCCTTCAGTTTCTCCTCGCTGCGGCCGGCCATGGCCCACTTCACGTCGCCATCGGCGCCGTACTGCTGATGCAGATACTCCGCCACCAGCCGGCCCGTGAAGCCGCTGGCGCCGTACACCACGATGTCGAACTCTCTCCCGTTGCTCATAATCGGCAATCCGTTCTGTTGCGAATGATGCGCCTACTATAGACCCCGTGCCGCGCCCCTGGGCAGGGTGGGGAACGGCCTTTTTATGGGCAAGAGAGTCATGTGGCGCGGCGTGTACTCTTATCCCCAGGTTGGGGGGTGCGCCGCGGACCGCCGATGTTTAGGATAATTCCGGATCACTGATAAGGGGAATAAGGTGGCCGGCGAACCGGACCTGACAAAGGTGCTCGATAGCATATATTTCGCGCCGCATGGAGGAAGCGGATGGTGCGACTGCCTGAACCTGATTTGTGAGCTTGTGCGCGGTGATGCTGCACGGCTTCTGAGAATAGACAAGCAAACCGAACAAGTGGTCGCCGAGCTTCCGGGCCAGAGATCTGGCCGGGCAAGCAGGTGATTCGGATTTTCAGGGTGCAAATAGTGGCGCACTCCATGGCCGTTTCGTCGCGGATGGCCTGGTGGTCGAGCTGAAGGTTCAACGTGTCGGCGAAGGCGATCCCTTCACTCCACGGGACCGGAGCGTTCTTGATGAACTGATGCCACATATCGCCCGTGCGTTACGACAGGACGGCGCTTCCAGATTACTGATGGACCGGCACGCCGCCGTGAGCAGGCCCAACCAGGGCGCTCTGTTACTGCTCAATGTCCAACAGGAAGTCGTGTTTGTTTCTACCCGGGCCAAGGACTGGCTCTCGCAAACGAGCCGCATGACATTAAGAGACAACCATTTGTATCTATCCGGTTATAAGAAGCAAACGGAATTCTCGGATCTGGTTCGTTACTGTATGGGTCAAAGAGGCTCCGGAATGATGGCACTGCCGGAAAAGACCGGTGTCGTGCGTTTGCTGGTCAGTTTCGAGGAAGCCGGAATTGATGGGATTTTCGAGTCGAATGGTCTGATTGCTGTTTTTATTCTGGCTATCGATAGTGAAGACATAGACGACGAGGGCGCCATTGCTCGTTGGTTGGGACTAACGGAACAAGAAGCACGCATTGCGACACGGATTGCTCAAGGGGGCCGTCCGGCGGACATTGCCGCTGCATTGGGTGTGTCTTTGCATACCGTTCGTCACCATCTTAAAAACATCTACCGCAAGACCGGTACTCACTCTCAATCGCAACTTACCGCCATGGTGCTGAATCTGCCGCTTTGAAGGTGACAATATAAACGGCTTCTGGTTATTTGTTCTCTGGGGAGATGATAACCAATGAGGGTTCAGGGAGGGATAATGAACAATACGCGCGGGCTTTTGGCGTCGGAGCGCTTGCTGGATCAACTTTACTTCGCGCCTTACGAGGCGTCCGGCTGGCACGGGTTCCTTAAAGAAATGGTTCGCCAGTCGGGTAGCCGGTCGGCCCGACTATTGGTAATGAATCAACAAGCGGATCAGGTGTATTCAGGTGTTCAGGTCAACACTGACGATAAGGCCCATAAAGCCTTTGTGGATCACTTCGTCAATTTGTGTCCCTGGCGCCCGGGGCTGGCCCATCTGCCGCCGGGTAAGTTCTATTCTTCTTACCTGGACGGCATCTGCGACCAGAAAACCTTCTACTGTTCCGAATTTTTTAACGACTGGGCCAAAGAGCTTGATATTCACCATGGCGCCAGCGGCACGGTCTGGCAGTTCGAGGGCCAGACTATTCAGATGTTTTTTCAGCGGACAGGCGGTCAGGGCCATTTCAGACGTTATGAAACCGATGCCTTCAATGCTTTGGCACCGCATATTCGCCGTGCTCTTCGACTGGAAGCCATAATCCATCAGCAAAAGCAGAAACAGGGGTATTTGGAGCATGCGGGCCGCTTCAGCGCTTTCATACTGCTTGATGCCAATCAGCGTGCGGTACACGTTTCCGAGGCCGCGTGGCGTCATATCCAAGATAATCCACACGCTCTTCGTCTTGGCAAAAGGGTGTTATTGCAGAACGGCGAGGCACAGCAGAGGCTGGATTTCCTTTTGAAGGCCTCTTTCGCCGGTGGCACGGCGGGCGCGCCGGTGACGGGAGGCGTCATTGCCTTGCCGCGCCCGGAACGGTCGCCATTGTTGCTGCAGGTCGTCCCCTTGCATCCCGATGCCGACAGGCCACTGATGCCGGTACCGGCCCATGCCGCCCTCTATCTGGTGGATGGTGACGCGGAGCCTGAACTCGACACTAAAAAACTGGCGAACCTGCTCGGCCTCACGCAGGCGGAGGCGGAGGTCGCCGCCTTGGTGGCCGGTGGGCAGGCCGCAGCGAAGATCGCGTCTTTCCGTCGGGTGTCGCTGCATACCGTGCGAAGTCAGATCAAGAGCATCTACTTTAAAACGGATGTGTCCAGCCAGGCGCAACTCACCCGATTGGTGAAAGCGTTACCGGCCACCCGCGACCGGCAGGGGCGCTCGAGAACGCCGTTTCTGTCTTGATCGGTGGCAGCCGGTTGTATCCCCCATCTTGGGGATGTGCGCTTCAGTCGCAGATGATTAGCTAGTGCTCTCGAACTTGTTTGATAGTACTGGAGGAATCATGAATACCTTGAAGCTCACTGCATTGGCTTGTGCCGTGGCGTTGACTGGTTGTGGTGGTGGATCTTCGTCGGACGGTGGCTCAGACGCGCCCGCCGAAAATGCAAGAACGGGCGTCTTCACCGATAGCGCGGTGGCGGGAATCAATTACCGGACCTCGCCGGGCAACAGGAGCGGTAGCACCAACGCTCTAGGCGAATACGATTATGTCGACGGCGACACCGTCACCTTTATGATCGGCGGCATTCCCTTGCCTTCGGTACCGGCGACCGGCCGGGTCACTCCCGCCGACATGGCCAGCGACGAACAGCCGGATCAGGTCACCAATATCCTGCGCCTTTTACAGTCGCTGGATCAGGACGGTGATCCGGATAACGGGATTACCATCCCGGGTCAGACCCACACGGACCTGGCAAACGCTCAATTGGATTTGGCTCAGCCAGCCGCCTCGTTCGAGACCGCTTATGATTCCGAAGTAAGGTCGCAAACCAATTCGGATCTGGTCAGTGCCGAGGATGCGGAGACCCATTTCAATGAGTCTCAACAGGCTGACCTGCGTGGCAGCTGGGTATTCGTTGAACCCGCCGGAGAAAGCAGCAACGGAAAAGGGCCCGACGGTGAAGAGATCAACGTTCTCACCTTCATGCACGGCGGCCGTTATATCGTCGCGCACAAATACGGCAATGACGACCAGGGCGCGGCGACCGCCGAATGGGGCTTTTATGACTGGAATCCGCAAAGCGGCGACGTGTCCTTCGAGGTGGTCGGTGATTCCGATGCGTCGGGAGGTATTTGCGGCGACGACACCTTCTGTTCGGATACCCTTGATCTGGTGGGTGATGAGCTGGTTCTCGGTAGCGAGGAGGAGGCCTCCACCACGTTCCAGGCGATCAGAAATGAGGGTAACACCTATGTTGGCGCTTGGTATCTGCCGGAAGACGTGGGTTTTAATGTTCTAACGATCCTGGATGACAGTCATTACGTGGTCGCGCATTCCGATAACCAGGACGTATATACCGGCGACGATCTGACCCCGACATCGTCCGAGTGGGGCACGTATTCCATCACCAATGATCAGTTCCAGGTAAACGGTGTCGAAACCGAAACCGATGGCCCGGGCGGCTTGTACGACGCCAGCAATTCCGGTGCTCCCGGCGCCAACGCCACGGTGGAAGCAACCCCGTATGGCGATCTGGGCATGGCTTTCGACGCGGAGGACGTCATTACCTTCGGGCGGATAGGCCGTTTCAGCGTGGAACTGCGGGATCTTGTCGGCAACCGTAGCGTCGCCGTGGTGGAGCGTTCCGAGCAGGGTTTCGAAGAGGGAATGAGCGCTGATTTCACCATTGAACTGGTCGGTGAGGGAGACAGCGCCGATGTGTCCCTGAACGGTGATGGCAGTGGCACGATGACGTTCTCCCCCGGTACCCAGGATCAAGAGACAAGCACCATCGACGCGCCCTGGACTACCACGGACAGCGGGACCCTGCGCTTCACGGAAAGCCTGGACGATGAGTCCACGGGCTCATGGACGATGGTAAAGGTCAATAACGGTAAGGATGTACTTGTTGATTTTCGTCATGTGGATGGGACCACGGAGAGCCTGCTGGGCTTCTTCATCAGCGATTTTGTTCTTCCCGCTGAACCGGTCAGTTCCGCTCAGTAAGAAAAGACAGGGGAGCGGAAACGCTCCCCTGTCTTTCTGAAATCCCACGACCGCACGACCAACTCGTTAAGAGCCCCACCGCTGTCAGCACCATCCGCCACCAGCTGACCCGTTAAGCTGCTGTCGCGGTACACCACGATGTCGAATTCTCTCCCGTTGCTCATAATCGAAAGTAATCTTAACTGGCCGGATCATTGTCCCCGACGGGGATTTTGATGGTGTTGTTGATGCCCTCTCAACTCATATTGATCTCTCACGCCAAGAAAAAGGCTGCTTGAAGTTTGAAGTCACTCAAAGCGCTGAGCACAACAACACCTTTATTGTGTACGAGATATTTGCCGATAAGGCCGCGTTTCAGCGCCACCAGGAATGTGTCCGTGATTCAGCCAGGGGGGCGGATATCAGCGAACTCAGAGCGGCATTACGAGATAGGAGAAAGAATCATGAAAGTTCACTATTTGGAGATCGTATCCGAGGATGTGGATGCGGTGTGCAAAGCGTATGAGGCTGCTCACGGCGTCAGATTTGGTGATCCGGACGAGCTGCTCGGTGGCGCCAGAACCTGCACCTTGGCCGATGGATCGATTGTCGGCGTGAGAGGGCCGCTGCGAAGCACGGAGGCGCCGGTGGTTCGCCCCTATTGGCTGGTGGAGGATATTGATCAGGCGGTGGCCGACGTTGAGGCCGCGGGGGCCAAGATCGCCATGGCGCCGACGGAAATCCCCCGCAAGGGCAAGTTTGCGATTTATATTCTTGGTGGCAACGACCACGGGCTTTGGCAAGTTTAGGGGCCTCTGGTATCCCGCCGGGTGGCTGGCGCCACCCTTTCGCGAGCGAGCCATTCTCTTTTCGTTATTTGAAGTCTCTTGAGCGGACGATNAGTTCNNTGAGGGCGTCGCTGGTGTCGTCGAGGCGGCCGGCCATCAGGTGGACGATGCCTTCGGGGCTGATTTCCACGGTGCCGGTGACGGTGACCAGGGGGCTTTTCAGCAGGATGGTGCGGAAGCGTTCCTGGATGGCGCTCCAGATCACCACGTTGGTGTTGCCGGTTTCGTCTTCCAGGGTCATGAACAGGGTGCCTTTGGCGGAGCCGGGGCGTTGCCGGTTGGTGACCAGGCCGGCGACGCGCACCACCTGGCCGGGCCGGGCGCGTTTCAGGTCCTTGGCGCGGTAGCCGCGTTTGAAGCGGGGCAGGTGGCGGACCAGGGCCATGGGGTGCTTGCCCAGACTGACGCCCAGGTGGCGGTAGTCTTCGATCAGGGTGGTGTATTCCGAGGGGGCGTCCAGGTAGACGCCGTCGTGGTCGCCCTGGGGGCCGTCCTCGAGCAGCGGGCGCTGGCCTTCCAGGCCCTGGACGTCCCAGTGGGCCTGGTGGCGGTGGCCGCTGAGGCCGCGCAGGGCGTTGCCGGCCACCAGCGCTTCCCGCTCGCGCTGGCCGAGCCGGGCGCGGTGGCAGAGGTCGCCGACGCCGGTGAAGGGGGCATTCGGCACGGGCCTGGACCAGGCGTTCGGCGGCTTCCGGGTTGAAGCCTTTGATCTGGCACAGGCCCAGGCGCAGGGCCGGTTGCACGCCGAGCTTTTCACGCTGCTGTTCTTCCAGGCTGTGGTCCCAGTGGCTGTGGCGGGCGTCCACAGGGCGTATTTCGATGCCGTGGCGGCGCGCGTCCTGGAGGATCTGCGAGGGCGAGTAGAAGCCCATCGGCAGGCTGTTGAGCAGGCCGCAGTAGAAGGCGCTGGTGTGGTGGCGCTTGAGCCAGGCGGACACGTACACCAGCAGCGCGAAGCTGGCGGAGTGGGATTCCGGGAAGCCGTAGCCGCCAAAGCCTTTCATTTGCTCGAACAGGCGGCGCGCGTAGCCGCCGCTGTAGCCGTTGGCGCGCATGCCGTCGATCACCCGGGCTTCGAATTCCATCAGTTCGCCGCTTTTGCCCCAGCGCGCCATGGCGCGGCGCAGGCGGTCGGCCTCGCCGCCGGAAAAGCCCGCCGCCACCATCACCAGCTTGATCACCTGTTCCTGGAAAATGGGCACGCCCAGGGTGCGTTCCAGCACCGCTTTGACCTTGTCGTCCGGGTAGTCGGTTTCTTCCAGGCCGTCCCGGCGGCGCAGGTAGGGGTGCACCATGTCGCCCTGGATCGGGCCGGGGCGCACGATCGCCACTTCCACCACCAGATCGTAGAACTTGCGCGGCCGCAGGCGCGGCAGCATGTTCATCTGGGCGCGGGATTCCACCTGGAACACGCCCAGGCTGTCGCCCTTGCAGAGCATGTCGTAGGTGGCCTCGTCGCCGGCCGGTATGTCCTGCATCGCCAGCGGGCGGCCCCGGTAGCCTTGCACCATATCCAAGGTTTTGCGGATCGCGGTGAGCATGCCCAGGGCGAGCACGTCCACTTTCATCAGGCCCAGGGATTCCAGGTCGTCCTTGTCCCATTGGATCAGGGTGCGGTCGGGCATCGCCGCGTTCTCCACCGGCACCAGGGTGTGCACCGGGTCGCGGGTGATCACGAAGCCGCCCACGTGCTGGGACAAATGGCGCGGGAAGCCGACCAGCTCCTGCACCAGTTCCCGGTAATGACGGCCCAGGGTGGAGCCGCCCAGGCCCACCTCCCGGAACCGTTCCACCAGGGCGTCGGGTTTGTCCCACCAGGCCAGGTTGCCGCTGAGACGCTCGATGATGTCCATGTCCACGCCCAGGGCGCGGCCCACGTCGCGCACCGCCGAGCGGGTGCGGTAGTGAATCACGGTGGCGGCCAGGGCGGCGCGGTCGCGGCCGTATTTGCGGTAGAGGTACTGCATCACCTCTTCGCGGCGTTCGTGTTCGAAGTCCACGTCGATGTCCGGCGGTTCGTCCCGTTCCTGGGAGATAAAGCGCTCGAACAGAAGCTGGCTGCGGCCCGGGTCCACCTCGGTGACGCCCAGGCAGTAGCACACCGCGGAGTTGGCCGCCGAGCCGCGCCCCTGGCAGAGAATGCCCTGGCTACGGGCGAAGGCGACGATGTCGTGCACGGTGAGGAAGTAGTGCGCGTAGCCGAGCTGTCGGATCAGCCCCAGCTCCTTGTCCACCAGGGCGCGCACCGTGTCCGGCACGCCGTCCGGGTAGCGGGCTTCGGCGCCCTGGTGGGCGAGGGCGGCGAGATAGTCGTCGGCGTTCTGGCCCGGCGGCACCACTTCTTCCGGATACTGGTAGCGGATTTCGTCCATTTCGAAGTGGCATTGCTCGGCGATCCAGGCGGCTTCTTCCAGCAGCGCCGGCGGGTATATCTCCGCCAGTCGCTCCAGGCCGCGCAGGTGGCGCTGGTCGTTCTGGAAACGGCGCCGGCCCAGGTCGCGCACCGTGGTGTTCAGCCGCAGGGCGGTGAGCAGTTCCTGCAGACGCTGGCGTTCCGGCCGGTGGTAGTGGACGTCGTTGGTGGCGGTCATGGCCAGCCCGAAGCGGTCCGCGAGTTGGTAGCAGTAGCGGTAGTGCAGGGCGTCGTTGCCGTCCTGGAGCAGCTCGCAGGCCAGCCACAGGCGTTCGCCGAAGTGGTCCTTCAGCAGGGCGGCGTGGTGGTCGTCGCGGTCGTCCCCGGCGGGCAGCCACAGGCACAGGGCGTTGCGGTCGATGCGCGTCAGGTCCTGCCAGTGCAGCCGGTAGTGGCCTTTTTCCGCGCGCCGCCGGCCACGGGTGATCAGCGTGGAAATCTCGCCGTAGGCCTGGCGGTCGCGGGCCAGTAGCACCAGGCGCAGCTCACCCCGGTCCTGGTGCAGGCGGAAGTGGCTGCCCACGATCAGCCGGAAATCCAGCGTGCGGCCTTCGTCCTCCAGGGCTTTTTTGAGGTTCTTGCGGGCCTGGTAGGCGCGCACCACCCCGGCCAGGGAGCCGTCGTCGGTGATCGCCAGGGCCCGGTAGCCCTGGCGCCAGGCCTGCAGCACCAGCTCCTCCGGCTGGCTGGCGCCGGTGAGGAAGGTGAAGGCGCTGGTGCAATGTAACTCCGCGAAATCCATCTTAGAAAAAGCCCTGCAGCCACCAGCGCGCCTGGTCGTCCTCGAACACCCAGCAACAGAGCCCGTCCGGGTGGTGGGCGACGCGGTAGCGGCGCGCGGCCAGGTCGTGCCAGGGCTGGCTGAAGCGTTCCTCCTGGGGAAACAGGGTCAGCGGCCGGCCGCGCCAGTGGGGTACCCGGTCGCGCAGGGTCAGTGGCCGGGGCGGGTCGAGCAGCCACAGGGGGCGGTCCTGATCGCGGTCCCGGCCATCGTCGGCGACCGGCTTGGGCGCCGCCGCCAATGGCGCTTGGCCCCGTTCGGTTTCTTCCGGCAGGTGGCCGTCGCCCCGGTCCGGGCGGTACACGCCCAGGGCCGGTTCGCCGGCCAGCTTTTCCAGCAGGCCGGCCAGCGGCGGGCGGGCGCCGGGGTCCGGGAACAGCTCCGCGAGGCCCGGGTTGCGCGGCCGGGGGCGGCCGCCGTCCAGGCCCAGGCCNAGCANCGGGGCGCTCAGCTCATGGTGGCTCAGGCGCCGCTGGCTNAGGTCCAGCCAGGTGGCGGCGTCGTGGCCCTGCCGGGCGCGCCGTACGATCAGCGTNTCNCGGTGGCCGTTGTTCAGATACAGNTGCCAGCGCAGGGTCACCAGGCTNTCCTGGTGGCGGTTCAGNGTNTCTTCCAGCTTGGCCAGCAGGGTGCTCATNGGNCCGCTGAGCCGGTCCAGGTCGTCCAGCGGGTCGTCGAAGTCGAGCCGCTCGCGGAACGGGCGCGGCGGGGAAATCGGNTTGCGCGGGTCCGCCTGCTCGCCGAGCAGACGNTGCAGCCAGTCCAGGAAATCGACCCCGAAGCGCTTGCCCAGCGCCGCCCGGGGCAGCGGGAACAGCTCGCCCAGGGTGCGGAAACCGGGNGCCTGCAGGCGCCGGCGCAGGCGCTCGTCCAGGTCCAGATCGGCGAGCGGCAGGTCCGCCAGCCAGGCCTGGAAGCGNGCCGCTTCCGGGGGCGCGTCCAGGGNCGGNGGGTCGGTGAGGTGCCAGGCGGCCAGCGGCGTGGGGCCGATNCCCAGGCGGCTGGTNAGCGGGCAGTGCAGCCGGTAGCGGTCGACCCGGGCGAGCANNTGTTNAAAGCCGCCGAACAGTTTCAGGCAGCCGCCCACNTCCAGCAGCACGGTGGCCGGCGGCGCCGGGCANACCTGGGGCGTGAGNGCCAGCAGNTGGCGGGCTTCNCGCAGCAACGCCTGNTGCTGCTGGTCGGCCCGNGCTTCGTGNACTTCCAGNGNNTCGCACAGGGCNCGGGCGGTGCCCAGNCGCAGGCCCGCNTCCACGCCGGCGGCNCGGGCCGCCGGGTTGGCCAGCAGCACCCGGTTGCCGCGCACCAGCACGCGTGGCTCCGGGCGCGGGCCGTGCTCCGCCTCCAGCGCCAGCAGCGGAAAATGCAGGGCCA
>FUFK010038202.1_pt1 | contig 49036 bp, 54 predicted proteins | sample 1021851 | NCBI WGS metagenome assembly FUFK01 (sample SAMEA51879418, study PRJEB19060) | metagenome
CTCCGACATCACGTACTGAATCGACGCGACCAAGGGCCCACCCCACCCACCGCAGCGAGAAGGGCAAGGTCGGAGACTCCCCAATGCGCATCACGACACTCCTTGGAGGACCCGGCCACCCCGTCGATCTTCACCGCTGCGTCACCTGCGCGGCTGACCTAGCCACGAGCGTCGTCCCGTGAGCACCGTCGGCGTCGCCACCGATACCCCCGCACGCCTCGGCGAATGTCCCATCTGGTCCGAACTCGACCAGGCGCTCTACTGGACCGACATTGAGGCATGTGTCGTGCACCGCTTCGATCCCGTGAGCGGCATGGACGACACGCGTGGGCTTCCTGGGCGAGTCGGAACGATTGCCCTGACCGATCAGCCGGGCGTGCTCGTACTCGCGATCGAGAATGCCCTCTTCGAGGTCGACTGGGCCGATGTCGGCAACCGCCGACCATTGCATCGACTCGAACCCGACGGCACCGGCAATCGCAGCAACGACGGTCGCGTCGACCCGGCCGGGCGTTTCGTCCTCGGCACGATGCACGAGGACGCCGCCGCCGGACGCACGACCGGTTCGCTCTATCGGGTCGACGAGCAGGTCACGGCCCTGCGCACCGGGATCGGGATCCCCAACGGCCTCGCCTTCGATGCCCAACGAGGACTCGTCTACTGGGCCGACACCTTCACCGCCCGGATCATCGTCGCCGACTACGACCCAACCGACGGCACCTGGCACGACGAACGCACCTTCTTCGACTACGCCGACGCTCCCGGTCGCCCCGACGGAGCCTGTCTCGACACCGAGGGCGGTTACTGGTCGGCCTCGGTCACGGGTTGGTGCGTCACCCGCATCGACCCCGATGGCACCGTCACCGACCGGATCGACGTACCGCTCGAGAAGCCATCGATGCCGGCGTTCGGCGGCGACGACCGCAAGACACTGTTCGTGACGACGATCGGCGACGAACACGGACGGCCTGCGACACCGGGTCGCGATGGCGTCCGACCCGGATCGCTCCTCGCCATCGAGGGCACCGGAGCGACCGGCATCGCCGAGACACCATTCGGCTTCTCGAAGCAGACGACGTCCTCGGCGTAGGCCATCTCACCAATTCGCCGTTTGCCGGCTCAATGCAAACGAGCCGGACCTCACGGCCCGGCTCGCTCCGTGAACTCGATGATCAGGCGGGACTATTCGCCGGCGGCGACCCGGATCCGCACCTCGGCACGAGCCTTGTCGTAGGCGGCACCTGCATCGTCGGCATCGGCCGAGAGTGCCTGCTCCGCTTCGGCGAGGGCCCGCTCAGCTCGGGGTACGTCGATCTCGTCTTTGGCCTCGGACACGTCGGACAGGATCGTGATGTCGGTGTCGCTGACCTGCACGAAGCCGCGGTGGACGGCGAACGTGTCCCGAGATCCGTCCTCTTTGACGACGTCGACCGACCACACCTGGAGGATCCCGATGAACGGGATGTGACCGGGCTGGAAGGCAATGTCGCCACCCTCGACGGTGCGAGCGACGACCATCGAAGCCTCACCGGTGTACGACACCGATTCGGGAGAGACGACCTGGACGTTGAGCATGGTTCCTCTGTTCTCGGAGTGTTCCGATCAGCCGATCAGGACTCGGCCTGGAGCTCGGCGGCCTTGCGCTCGGCTTCCTCGGCGCCACCGACCATGTAGAAGGCCTGCTCGGGCAGGTGGTCGAGATCGCCGTCGAGCAACGACTCGAAGGAGTCGATCGTCTCCTCGACGGGCGTGAACACACCGTCCTGACCGGTGAACGCCTTGGCGACGAACATCGGCTGGGACAGGAACCGCTGGACCTTGCGGGCCCGGTCGACGGTGATGCGATCCTCTTCGGACAGCTCGTCGAGACCGAGAATGGCGATGATGTCCTGGAGCTCCTTGTAGCGCTGGAGGACCTCCTGCACGCGACGGGCCGTCTGGTAGTGACGGTCACCGACGACGAGCGGGTCGAGGATCGTNGACGACGACGCCAGCGGATCCACGGCCGGGTAGATGCCGAGCGCCGCAATGTCGCGGGACAGCTCGGTCGTGCCGTCGAAGTGGGTGAACGACGTGAACGGCGCCGGGTCGGTGTAGTCGTCAGCAGGCACGTACACGGCTTGAAGCGAGGTGATCGACTTGCCGCGAGTCGAGGTGATGCGCTCCTGCAGCTCACCCATCTCGTCGGCGAGGGTGGGCTGGTAACCCACGGCGGAGGGCATGCGGCCGAGGAGGGTGGACACCTCCGAGCCGGCCTGCACGAAGCGGAAGATGTTGTCGATGAACAACAGCACGTCCTGGTTCTGGACGTCGCGGAAGTACTCGGCCATGGTCACGCCCGACAGGGCGACGCGCAGGCGCACCCCTGGGGGCTCGTCCATCTGACCGAAGACGAGGGCGGCCTTGTCGAGCACGGAGGTCTCACCGTCNCCCATGACGGTCTCGCCCATCTCGATGAAGAGGTCGGTGCCCTCACGGGTGCGCTCGCCCACACCGGCGAACACGGACACACCACCGTGGTTGGAGGCCACACGGGTGATCATCTCGGTGATCAGAACGGTCTTGCCCACACCGGCGCCACCGAACAGACCGATCTTGCCACCCTCCTTATAGGGGGTGAGGAGGTCGATGACCTTCACGCCGGTCTCGAACATCTTGGCCGAGGGCTCGAGGGAGTCGAACGACGGAGCCGAGCGGTGGATGTCCCAACGCTCGGGGGTGCCATGCTCGGGCGTGTCGAGGCAGTCGCCCATCACGTTCCAGATGTGGCCGAGGGTGCCGTCGCCAACGGGAGCCTGCACGCCGTGGCCGGTGTTGACCACCGGGGCGCCACGGACGAGGCCGTCGGTCGGCTTCATGGCGATGGCACGAACACGGTTGTCGCCGATCTGCTGAGCAACCTCAGCCGGAACGTTGACCGCTTCGCCCTCGACCATGATGTCGAACTCGAGCTGGGTGTTGATCTCGGGCAGGGCGCCCGCCGGGAACTCGACGTCGACCACAGGGCCGGCGATGCCGACGATGCGGCCGTTCTTGAGGTCGTTCTCGGTGACAGTCATGGTGTGTGCTCCTGGGAGGAGTGGTGTGGTGTGGATCGTTGGTGGACCGGCCCGGTTGGGTCAGCCCTCGTTCGTGGGGTCGGAAGCGGTGGCGGACTCGGGCGTTGCGCCGATCTGGGCGAACATGCCCTNGAGATCGATCGCCTGAGCACCATCACCGCTCTCATCGAGCGCCTCGGCACCACCGACGATCTCCATGATCTCGGTGGTGATCGCGGCCTGACGAGCAGCGTTCATCTGACGGCTGAGCTTGGTGATCAGCTCTTCGGCGTTGTCGGTGGCCGACTTCATCGCTCGCTGGCGGTTGGCGTGCTCTGACGCCGCGCAATCGAGCAACGCACCGAAGAGGCGGGCCTCGATGTAGCGAGGAAGCAGCGCTTCGAGCACCGAGTCGGGCGACGGCTCGAACTCGAAGCTGGCGGCGGCCTCCGAATCGCCCCCGCCGGACTCGGCCATAACGGCGGTGTCCTCGAGCGGCAGGAAACGGCGGACCGATACCCGCTGGGTACCCATCGAGATGAACTCGGTGTAGATGAGTTCGACCTCGTCGATTTCGCCGCTGATGAACGCTGCCGCGACATCGTCGGCGATCCGGCGGGCGTCTTCGTACGACGGGTTGTCGGTGAAGCCCTGGTAGTCGTAGTCGACCCGGTAGTTGCGGAAGGTGAAGTAGGCCGTCGCCTTCTTGCCGACGCAGAACAGGGCGTAATCCTTGCCCTCGGCGCGGTGGCCCTGGAGCTGACGCTCCGCAGCGCGAATCGGGTTGGTGTTGTAGGCACCGGCCAGACCGCGGTCGCCGGCCATGACGATGAAGCCGACCTTCTTGACCTCGTCGGCTTGGCGCAGCAACGGGTGGTTGGTCTCGGCGCCGCCGGCCGCCAGGTTCTCAATGACCGAGGTGATCTGCCGCGAGTAGGGACGCGCTGCGTCGGCGCGCTGCATCGCCTTCACCACGCGGGTGGCGGCGATGAGCTCCATGGCTCGGGTGATCTTTTTGGTGGATTGAACGCTGGAGATCCTGCGACGGAGNTCGCGTTCCTTACCTCCCGGCATGAGTTACCTCAGTCCTCGTCGCGGGTGATGTCTTCTTCGGGCAGGGTGGTGTCGGAGTCGACGAGCTCGGCCTGGGCATCGCCCTGGGCCTCGGCGTCGGGCTCGGCGCCAGAACCATCGGAGGTCTGGAACTGCTCGGCGAAGGCCTTGATGCCGGCTTCGAAGGCGTCCTCGTCGGGGATGACGCCGTCGTTCTTGATCGAGTTCATGATGTCGGCGTGACGGGTGCGGAACCACTCAAGGAGTTCGGCCTCGAAGCGCAGCACATCCTCGACGGGAAGGGCGTCGAGGTAGCCGCGGGTACCGGCGTAGATCGACACGGTCTGCTCGTCGACGGGGTACGGGCTGTTGACNCCCTGCTTCAGGAGCTCGGTCAGGCGGTAGCCACGTTCGAGCTGGGCCTTGGACACCGCGTCGAGATCGGAACCGAAGGCGGCGAACGCCTCGAGCTCACGGAACTGCTGCAGGTCGCCCTTCAGCGTGCCGGTCGCTGTCTTCATGGCCTTGACCTGNGCAGCCGAGCCGACTCGGGACACCGAGATGCCCACNTCGACGGCGGGGCGAATNCCCGACTTGAACAGGTCGTCCTGGAGGAAGATCTGGCNGTCGGTGATCGAGATCACGTTGGTGGGAATGAACGCCGACACGTCGCCGGCCTTGGTCTCGATGACCGGGAGTGCCGTGAGCGAACCGGCGCCGAGCTCGTCGGAGAGCTTGGCGGCACGCTCGAGCAGACGCGAGTGAAGGTAGAACACGTCGCCGGGGAAGGCCTCACGGCCCGGCGGGCGGCGCAGCAGCAACGACACCTGACGGTAGGCCTCGGCCTGCTTGGAGAGGTCGTCGTAGACGATGAGCGAGTGCTCGCCGTTCTCCATCCAGTGCTGNCCCATGGCNCAACCGCCGTAGGGGGCCANGTACTTNAACGGTGCCGGGTCGGAAGCAGGGGCGACCACGACGGTGGTGTACTCCATGGCCCCGAGCTCTTCGAGCGTGGCGACCGACTGAGCGACGGTCGAGGCCTTCTGGCCGATCGCCACATAGATGCACTTCACGCCCAGACCCTTCTGGTTCAGGATCGTGTCGAGCGCAATGGTGGTCTTGCCGGTCTTGCGGTCGCCGATGATCAGCTCTCGCTGGCCACGGCCGACCGGGATGAGGGAGTCGATCGACTTGATGCCGGTCTGCATCGGCTCGTGCACCGGCTTGCGACCGGTGATGCCCGGCGCCTGGATTTCCATACGGCGGGGCTGCACATTGGTGAGCGGACCCTTGCCGTCGACCGGCTCACCGAGCGGGTTGACGACACGGCCCAGCAGGCCGTCGCCGACGGGCACGGACAAGATGTCGCCGGTGGCGACCACGGTCTGGCCTTCCTCAATGCCGTCGACATCGCCAAGGACCACGGCGCCGATCGAATCCTCGTCGAGGTTGAGGGCGAGGCCGACGAGTCCGTTCTCGAAGCGGAGCATCTCGTTGACCGCCGCGTTGGGCAGGCCCGACACGCGCGCGATGCCGTCGCCGACCTCGAGCACCCGACCGACAGTGGTCTGCTCGACCGAGGGGGTGAAGCCCTCGAGGTTCGCCTTCAGCGCTGCGGTGATCTCATCGGTGTTGATCTGCAGATCAGCCATTTTCGTCTATCTCTCTGGTGTGAAGTTCTTGGTGGGGCGGGGAGTCGTTGGAGTGACAGGTCAGCCGATGTGGCTCTTGACCTGGGCAAGGCGGCTGCGGACGCTGCCGTCGATGACGGTGTCGCCGATCGTGGTGACGATGCCCCCGAGCACGGAGGGATCGACCGTCACACGAACGTCGACATCCTTGCCGGTCGCCTGCTTGAGCGAGGCGGCGAGGCGCGACACCTGATCCTCGGAGAGGGCCACGGCGGAGCGAACCTCGGCGACGTCGCGGCCGCTGGCGGTGGCCAGCTTGGCGACGAGGGCCCGGGCGATGGCCGGGAAGTCACCGGCCCGACCGGCACCGACCACGAGGGACACGGCGGCGGTCGTGACATCGGAGGCCTTCCCCTGGAGGAGGTCTTCGACGATTTGCTGACGGGTGGCGGCCGGCACGTGGGGGTCGGCGAGGGTGTTGCGCAACTCGTCGTTGGCCTCGAGGGCCTGGGCGAAGCGCAGGATCTCGTCGTCGGCCCTCGTGTCGCCCTCGGCTCGCAGCACGGCGAGGAGAGCGGCGGCGTAGGCGTCGATGGTGTCGCTCATGAGATGGTCTTTCGTTCCGCGGTCAGCTGGCGCCGACGCTGGAGATGTAGTCGTCGATCAGTGCGGACTGGGTGGAGTCGTCGAGGTTGTTGCGCACCACGGCGTCGGCCGCGAGGCGGGCCTGCTCGGCAACGGCAGCCCGAAGGTCGGCCAGGGCCTGATCGCGCTGGGCGGCGACCTCGATCCGGGCCCGTTCCTTGGCCTCGGCGACGTCGTTTTCTGCCCGAGCGATCAGGTCCGCCTCGAGGCGGGTGGCCTGGTCACGGGCGTCGGCGATGATCGCTTCGGCTTCGGCGCCGGCGTCACCGAGCGAGGAGGTCAGGGCCTCCAACTCGGCCTCGGCCTCGGCCTTGGCCTGCTCGGCCTCGGCGAGTTCGCCCTCGACCTTGGCAGAGGTCGCCTTCATGGCGGCCTTGATGGCGGGCACGCCTTTCATGACGAACACCACGGCGATGATGAGGAACGCAGCCGANCCCCAGTAGAGCTCGTTGGGATCGCCGGGGATCCAGTTCCCGTTTGGTCCTTCGGCGGCGAAGATTCCGATCATGGTCGTCTCCTTCAGTCGGCCGAGAGGGCCTGGTCGATGACGGACTGCTGGTTGCCGGCGTCGAGATCACGGCCGAGCACGATCTGNGCAGCCCCGACGGCAAGCGACGAGACGTCGCCTCGCATGCCGGAGAGCGCTTCGGCTCGGGCCTCATCGATCTCGGCTTGTGCACTGCGCCGCATCTCGGCGATTTCCGTGTCGGCCTCGGCCTGCAGCGCAGCGCGACGCTCGTCGGCGGCGGCACGCGCCCCGGCGAGGATGGCGTTGGCTTCGGCACGAGCCTCCGCAAGGGTGGCCTCGTGGTCCCGGCGAGCCGAACCAAGCGCAGAGGTGGCCGCATCGGCGGCGTCCTTGCCCGACTGGATCGTGCTGGAACGCTCCTCCATTGCCCGCTGGATCGGGGGCAGGAGGANGAACTTCATCATCGCCCAGAGGGCGAAGAAGAAGATCGCCGCCCAGACGATCTCGTTCTCGACGGGAATGACGGGGTTCGGCGGATCGCCGGCCTCTTCTTCGGCCGCTACAACGATGGCCAAGAGATTGATCACGGATTCACCTCAGGTGGTACGGGTGACGAACGGATGTTCAGAACAGTGCACCGGGTCGGCAAACGACCCGGGATGCCGACAGGCGGCGGGATCAGACGAACTTCAGAAGAATGAAGACGACGAAGCCGATGAGGGCGAGGGCCTCGGTGAAGGCGATGCCGAGGAACATCGTGGTCTGCACCTGGCCGGCCGACTCGGGCTGACGGGCCATGGCCTGCACGGCCTGACCGACGAGATAGCCGATGCCGATGCCCGGGCCGATGGCGGCGAGGCCATAGGCCATACCGGCGCCGCCGGCGGCCTCGATGTTCTGGAGGTCAGCTGCCTCGATGTCCTGCGCAATCTGGGCGAGAACGCTCATTGTGGATGTGCTCCTGTTTTGGGGTTTCTGCCGGCCATGACCGGCGGGATCTTGGTTGGGACTGGGGCACTCGACCGGGCGATCAGTGCGCCGGGTGGAGAGCGCCGCCGATGTACACGGCAGCGAGGATCGTGAAGACGAACGCCTGGATCAGCGACACACCGACCTCGAAGGCGGTGAAGGCCACGAGGCCGGGGAAGGTGCCGATCTGGATGAGGACCAGCGCCGACGCCGACCAGACCGAGATGCACAGCACGCCGAAGGTGATGAGCAGGATGTGGCCGGCGAGCATGTTGGCGAAGAGACGGACGGCGTGGCTGAAGGGGCGCACCAGGAAGGTCGAGAGGAACTCGATCGGGGTCACCAGCAGGTAGAGGGCCTTCGGCACGCCCGGAGGGAAGAGGACTTCCTTGAAGTAGCCGGGGCCGTTGTGGCGCACGCCGACCGAGATGAACATGCCCCACGCGACGAGCGCCAGCACCAGCGGGCCGGCCATGCGGGCATTGGCCGGCATCTGGAAGAACGGGATGACCTCGGTGATGTTGCCGATGAAGATGAAGAGGAAGAACGAGACCAGAAGCGGCAGGTAGGGCTCACGGCCGTGGCCGATGCCGGGCTTCGCGATCTGCTCGTCGACGAACGTGACGATGCCTTCCGAGACCGTGCGGAAGCCCCGGGGAACCAGACCGCTTCCTCGGGCGCCGAGGAGGAAGACCGCCATCGGGATGACCAAGCCGAGGAAATGAATGAACGCGATCTTGTTAAACGCGAAGTAGGTCGAGTCCTCGAACAGCCACGCCGGCCACTCGATCACGTTCTCGATCGGCGGGAATTTCACGGCTCCCAGAAGGTTCACTGGTGCTCCTTGGTTTCGGAGAAGTCGGAGATCGTTGGGCTGTTGCTGGCCTGGGCGGCGTCGAGTCCGGGCTTCGGCTTCAGCCCCGGAAAGGCTAGCGAGGCGGAAACGAAACGCATCTCCCAGAACAACAATCCGAGATGGGTGATGATGAGCGTGAGCCCAAGGGGGATCAGCTCGACCCAGGCGGCGTCGCGCACGAGCAACACGGCCAGGGTGATGAGACCGAGNCGGATCAAAAACCCGAAGAGGGCGACACCCGCCATGAGGGCGATCGAGATGCGGGCCGCGAAACCGAGCGACCAGGCCGCCAGCAAGAAGTTCACGACCACGATGGCCAGGGCATAGGCGACCGACGCGGCCCCGTCCGTACCCCAGAAAATGGCGCCGATCATCGCTGCCACCGGGGCGATCAACGCGCCCCGACGAGCGAGGTCTTTCGCCACCTCNACGGCGGGCGACGGACCTTCCATGCGCATGGCGAGGGGGTTGGCCGGGGCGCTCACGACTCGGACCCTTCGAGCGGCATCGAGTCGATTTCACCGGTGAGGTCGCGGACCGGGCGGGCGCCGAGTTCGGCTGCCTCCGCTCGGAGACGCGCCGCTTCTTCGCGGACTGCAGCGACGTGTTCGGCTGCTTCGGCCATACCTCGCTGNTAGTCGAAATAGACCTTCAGGACGGCGCCGACCGTGCCGAACGCCAGAAAGGCGAGCATGAAGACGGGTCGGGTGCCGGCGGCGGAGTCGATCCAGAGACCGACGAGTGCAATGAGCACGGGGGCGAGGACGAGGTCGAAGCCACCACTCGAGCGCCAGATGGCGTCGTGGAGATCGCGCTTTGCCGCAGCGTCCATTCTCTGTCCCCGGAGACCTGTTCTCGAACGAGTCACCGCGCCGACAACGGCTGCTCGTGAACCCGTGCACAAGCTAGCTTGGCGCCNATCGCCTGGCAACCCCGACCCTTGGCGTCCCCGCTCCCGATCGCCGTCGCCCGTGATCAGGGCGAGCCATCAGCGGCAAACCGCTGCATCGAAACCGCTGAGCGCCGTCAGTCGACCCAGGGGGTGCCGANCGACCGGAACGACGCCGGGACCGGCAANCGGGAGGCGAGGCGTTCGACATACGGCAGGCGATCACGCTCGGGCATGACGATCCTGACTTCCGAGGGGGCATGCACGCTCACCAGGTCGGCGATGGCAGGTATCAACCCGAGATCGACCCCCACGGAGCACACCACGAGAACCCGTCGGTCGCCGTCGCGGCCGAGCANCGATGCCGGAGCGGCCNCGAGCAGATTGGGGCGAGGTGGAATCGGCTCGACGAGCTCGGGCAACGACACCCCAGCCAGGAACGGGTCCTGCACGACGAGGTGACGAAGCCACCGCTCTCGAGCCAGACGATTCACCGCATGGGAAACGGCCCCCGGCGTGCGATGCGGACGCACCTGGGCAACAGCATCGTGAAGTGCATCAGCCGGGTTACGCCCGGCGTGCAGCAGGGCCCCGGCTTCACGGTCGAATCGCCCGACACCCGCTTCGAGAACGGGACCGTCGGGGCCGTGCAAGATTCGAGCGACCTCGAGTCCNGCCAACTCGCCNCGCACGAGTCCGTCCTCGCAGACGATCTCGAGCCCTTCGTCGATCAGCATCGCTTCGAGATGCGCAATGTCGTCGGCTCGGGGCAGGGCGGGCGGGACGGGCTCGGGTTCGGCCTCTACCACCGTGTCGCCGATCGCCTTCCACACCCGGAGCTCGGGGGCGAGCACGGCGGCGCGCCTCGCATGGACAGGTGCGTGATGATCGACGACCAACGTCGCGGCCTCGGGGGCATGCCGATCAAGCCACACGAGCACCCCGCCGAGCGCGGCGAGGTCGTCGCTCATCGAGACGATCCAGGCCTGCTCCTCGGAACGGACCGTGATCCCGAACGGCGCAGCGGCAGGAGTCGACGACGGGCTGATGTCGAAGCACTGCCGCAACAACGCAACGGAGCGAGCCCGCTCGAGTTGAGCCCGACGATCAGCGTCGAGCGCCATGGGGGGTCAGCTCTCGTCGCCCTCGGCGGCGGCCTCGTCGGCAGCCGGAGCGTCGGTCTTCTTGCGGCGGCCGTAGCGCTTCTCGAAGCGCTCGACGCGACCGGCGGTGTCGACGATCTTCATCTGGCCGGTGAAGAAGGGGTGACTCTCGCTCGAGATCTCCACCTTGGCGAGGGGGTACTCGTTGCCGTCCTCCCAGGTGACGGTCTCGCTGGTGGCGATCGTCGAACGGATGATGAACGACGTGCCAGCGGACATGTCCTGGAAGACGACCGGGCGGTACTCGGGGTGGATATCGGACTTCATAGCGATCTCCCAGGCTAGGAGGCGGAGGCCGACTTGGCGACCTCGCGCAGGAATTCGTCGTTGGTCTTGGAGGCACCGAGCCGGTCGAGCAGCTCGGCATGGGCGGCGGGGCCGCCGCTGGTGGCGATCAGGTCGGCGAGGTGACGTCGCAGAGCGACAATCTGATCATGGGTGGCGTCGTCGAGCAGGGCGTCCTCGTGGCCGGTGGTCGACCCCGCGACGTCGATCGCCGGATACGCGCGCCGCTCAGCGAGCGCTCGATCGAGACGAAGCTCGAGATTCGCCGCACCGGACAACTCGGCCAGAATCGCCTCGTCGGCACTGTTGCCGTTGTCGGTGGTCGCCGTGGCGAGGATCGTCAGTGAACCACCCTCTTCGACGTTGCGAGCAGCGGCGAAGAACTGCTTCGGGCCGATCATGGCGGTGGCATCGAGACCGCCCGGCAGCACCTTGTTCGACTGGGGGGTCTCCGTCGCATAGGCCCGGGCCAAGCGAGTGATCCCGTCGACGAGCACGACGACATCGCGCCCGTCCTCCACCAGACGTTTGGCTCGCTCGATCGCCAGGTCGGCGATGTGCACGTGTTCGTCGGTGGGCCGGTCGAAGAGCGAGGCCACGACCTCTCCCCCATCACCGAGGGCACGCGTCATCGAGGTGACCTCTTCGGGACGTTCGTCGATCAACAAGATGATCAGGTGAGCATCGGCGTGGTTGGCCTTCAACGAGCGGACGATCTGGTTCATCACCGTCGACTTGCCGGCGCGGGGCGGCGCCACGATCAGGCCTCGCTGGCCTTTGCCGATCGGGGCGACCAGGTCGATCAGGCGGGCGGCAGCGTCGTCACCATCACCGCGTTCGAGCGTGAGGCGCTCGGCCGGATGCACGGGCACGAGATCGTCGAAGTCGGGACGGGCGGTCGCTGCGTCGGGCTCGCCGCCGTTGACGGACTCGACGGACATGAGCGCCGGGTTCTTCTCGTTGCGATTGGCCGGACGCGACGGGCCAGCGATCACGTCGCCCTTGCGCAGGCCGTACTGCCGGACAAGCTTCACCGGCACATAGGCGTCGTCACGGCTCGGGATGTAGCCGTTCACTCGCAGGAAGCCGTAGCCCTCGCTGCGGAGGTCGAGCCGCCCCTCGGCCGGGATCGGATCGCCGTCCCACTGCTCGTTGGCATCGTTGCGGTTGTCGCGATCGCGACCACGTCGGCGACGACGACGGTTGCCGGGTTCGGGGCGGCTGTCCGCGTCGACACTGGCATCGCTGCTGTCGTTCGCAGGCTGATCGTCGTCGCTCTCGGTGTCGTCGTCCGTGGCCTCGCCGGTGTCCGTCGACGCCGTTGCGTCGGTGACATCGGTGTCGGGTGAGTCGGTCTCTTCGGCGTTCCCGCCACCGTCACCACCTGCGGCCAGGTCGAGAATGAGATCGATGATCTCGCCCTTGCGGGCACGCGACGAGGGCTTCTTGCCCAGCGTCGTCGCGATCTGGGTCAGCTCGTCTCGGTCTTTGCGCTGCAGCGTCGAACGACGCATCTCCGCGGTTTCCACGGGCTCGCTCCTCGGGTGAGGCCGGGCCGCTCGTTCCCCATGGAGGAGCGGCGTTGTCGGGGTGTTCGCCCGATCGAATGATCAGAATCCCTGCCGTCGCTGCCGACGGCATCATTGGCGAACGGGATTGAGCGTAGCGGCGATCAGCGGCGTCGCACGCTGTCGACGAAATCTTCGACGGTGGCGAGATCGTTCGGGAGGTCGGTAACCCGCTCCGTGCGCTCGTAGAGATCGGTGAGGTGAGACGGCAGGGGTGGCCGCACGCCGGTGGCCTGCTCGACGGCGTCGGGGAACTTGGCCGGATGGGCGGTCGCCAGCGTCACGACCGTTTCGTCGACGCGACGGAGACGTCGGGCGACGCCGATGCCAATCGCCGTGTGGGGTTCGACAAGCATTCCTGTCGAGTCGTGAATGTCGCGGATGACGTCGAGCGTCTCGGTGTCGTCNAGTCGCCCGCCGGCGAATCCGGCGATCAGTTCGGNGTGCTGTTCGGGCCGAAGCGANGCGCTCCCGGNGGCCCGGAAGTCGGTGAGCAGCTCGGCGGTTGCCGGGCCGTTGGCGCCGAGCAGTTCGAACAGGAGTCGCTCCAGGTTCGACGAGATCTGGATGTCCATGCTCGGCGAGAGCGTCGGGACGACCTCTTCGGCGGTCATCGTGCCGGTGTGAATCAGCCGGGTGAGGATGTCGTTGGTGTTCGACGCGACGAGCAGCCGTTCGATCGGGAGCCCCATACGGCGAGCGCAGTGCCCGGCGAACACGTTGCCGAAGTTGCCGGTAGGCACACAGAACGTGGTGGGGGTGTCGCGTCGGTCGAGCTGCTGAGCGGCCCACACGTAGTAGACGATCTGGGCCATCACGCGTGCCCAGTTGATGGAGTTGACCGCCGAGAGGCCGACGCGAGTGCGGAATGCCTCGTCGGCGAACATTGCTTTCACGAGGTCCTGACAGTCGTCGAACGTGCCGTCGACGGCGACGGCGTGGACATTCGGCGCGTCGAGGGTGGTCATCTGGCGACGCTGGACCTCGCTCGTGCGGCCCTTCGGGAAGAGGATGACGATGTCGACCCGGTCGCGGTCGCGTACGGCGTCCATCGCTGCCGACCCGGTGTCGCCCGATGTCGCCCCCACGATCGTCACTCGCTGGTCTCGCCGCTCCAACTCGTGGTCGAAAAGGCGACCGAGCAACTGCAGGGCGACATCTTTGAACGCCAGGGTCGGGCCGTGGAAGAGCTCGAGCAGGTGATGCCCAGGCTCGAGTTCAACCAGCGGGCACACCTGTGGGTCCGAGAACGTCGCATAGGCATCCTCAACCATCGACCCGAAGTCGTCGAGGCCGATCGTGTCGGCAACGAACGGTGCCATCACGGCGGTGGCGATCGAGGCATAGTCGCCCTCGGTCTTCGGAAGCTCCGGCCACGCGGTCGGCAGGTACAGACCACCGTCNGGGGCGAGGCCGCCGAGCAGGGTGTCGCCGAACCCGATCTCGGGTGAACGTCCCCGGGAGCTGTGGTAGGTNNCCATTGGNTCAGTCGTCGCTGACGAGGCGGATCACCGAGCCGATCCCTCGCACGACGTCGAGACCGTCGAGCTCATCGAGGGTCGCGTGGAGGGCGGCCTCGGTGGTCTCGTGCAAGATGAGGCACAGCTCGGCGTCGCCACCGGTTCCCGACTGCTCCATCACCTGGATCGACACNCCGTGGNTGCCGAAGNCCGTCGCCACCTGNGCGAGCACGCCNGGCTCATCGGACACCACCATGGTCAGGTAGTACTGCGACGAGAGTTCGTCGACCGAACGCAGCCTCGCTTTTTCGGTGATCGACAGCCGAGCCGCAGCACCGTTGGCCACGTTGACGGCGGCATCGACGAGATCGCCGAGGACAGCGGAGGCAGTCGGACCGCCACCCGCACCGCGCCCGTAGAACATGAGATCGCCGACCGTGGCGCCTTCGACGAAGACAGCGTTGAACGAGTCGTTGACGTTGGCGAGCGGGTGGCCGGTGGNNACCATNGCCGGATGCACCCGGACGGCGACCTCNCCGTCGGCGCGCTCGATCACGGCGAGCGCCTTGATGACGTAGCCGAGGCGCTTGGCGGTGTCGATGTCGGCGGCGGTGATCGATGAGATGCCCTCGTGCTGCACATCGCTGGATCGAACGTCGACGCCGAACACGATCGACGCGATGATCGCAGCCTTGGCGCCGGCGTCGTAGCCCTCGACGTCGGCGGTCGGGTCGGCCTCGGCGTACCCGAGCGCCTGCGCATCGGCGAGGGCGTCGGCGTAGTCGGCGCCCTCCTGCGACATCTTGGTGAGGATGTAGTTGGTCGTGCCGTTGATGATGCCCATCACCCGGCTGATGTCTTCGCCCACGAGCGACTCGCGCAACGGGCGGATCAAGGGGATNCCACCAGCGACNGCGGCCTCNAAGAGCAGGTCGACGCCGTGCTCGGCGGCAACGGCGTACAGCTCCGGTCCGTGCGCGGCNAGGAGTTCCTTGTTGCCGGTGATGACCGGCTTGCCGTTCTCGAGCGCGGTGCGAACGAGCATCAACGCCGGGTCGGTGCCGCCGATGAGTTCTATGACGATGTCGACCTCGGGATCAGCGACGACCGCCGCCGAATCGGTGGTGAGCAGCGACGGATCCGCGAGACGGTCCTGGTGCTTGGCGGTATCGCGTACGGCGATCGCACCGATGCGCAGCTCCACTCCTGTACGGGCGGTGATGGTGGCGCGGCGGGCGTCGAGCAGGTCGACGAGCGCTCCGCCGACCGTGCCGCANCCGAGAAGTCCGATGGTGAGGTTGGTCACGAAGCTGAGCGTAGCCGCTTGCCTCAGCGGGCCGACTCGGCGTCAGCCGAGCNGNCGAGANGTGAGAGAGCGCAACANCGCAGGCTTGTCGNGCCAAGGCACCACCGTGAGCGACGCCAGCGCCTGTCGACGGACGCGTCCATCGCGATCTGCNTAGCTNGCGAGCAGNCGACGATCACGACTNCGAGGCCGNTGNGCCTCGGCCCAGTCGATGATCGGATGCCGAGCNCCGATCGANCCAGCGGCGGCGAAGCCGACAGCGGCGGGCGCCTCGGCTCCCCAGCGCACGATGGTGCGCATCAGCCGGTCGATATCAAGGTTGGTTCGCTCGAGAAGCAGCGCAAGGTCGCGGACGTCGCCGAGCCGAGGCTCGACACCCCCGAGCGCGACATGCAACGCAGCATGAACCAGGTGGAGTTCGGGTCGGAGGGTGAGCACATCGACGCCGCCAACTTCGACGGGACGGTCGACGCGGCGAGTTCGTCGAGATCGACCAGATGTCCGTACGGNCCTGGCGCNAGTGTGCGGTGCAGNTTGAGNTCNGTGCCNGNCCGCCAGCCGATCGTGACCGANGNGNCGAACCGTCGCTCCCAGTCGGGCGACATCGCAGGCTGGCTCCGAGTTGCCCCGACGGCCTCCAGGGCTGAGGCGGCATCGTCGAGTCGGTCGGCCGGGACGAGCAGATCGATGTCAGCGGAGATTCGTTGGTCCGGTTCGGGGAGCAGGCCGGCGATCGCCGACCCCCTCAGGAGGTAAGGCGTGATGTCGGCATCGAGAAGGATCTCCACCGACTCGAGCATGGCGGTGTCGAGCAGCCGCGCATGGGTCAGCGCCCACTCATGCGCCTCGACGACGACCTCGGGTCGATCGACCTCCACCTCGCCGGCTCGCATCGCCGCCAACAACACNCCGGTGAGCCGNTGCTCTGNGACCACNGNNAGATGNCNATCGNCCTCGACGGTGTCGANGGTGTCGATCANCCCGTCGGAGAGGTCCCAACCGGCGAGGAACTCGAGCAGGTCGCTCACGAGTAGGACTCNCGCATACGNCACCCNCTCCGCGTCAGACGTCGAGCCTCGTGAGATCGTCGAAGGTCTCCCGCCGAACCACGAGCCGCGCATCTCCATCGCGAACGAACACGACCGGTGGACGCAGGACCTTGTTGTAGTTGGAGCCCATCGAATGGCCGTAGGCGCCGGTGACGGGGGTTGCGAGGATGTCGCCGACCGCGATACCGCCGGGCACGAGACCCTCACGAACCAGGATGTCGCCGGACTCGCAGTGCTTNCCGACGAGNCGNATCGGCAGCGTNCGATCNGNATCGACCGACCGCGGGAGGAAGGTCTCATAGCCCGANCCGTAGAGGACGGGCCTCGGGTTGTCGCTCATGCCGCCATCGACGGAGACGTAGGTCCGNACNCCCTCNATCTCCTTGATCGTGCCGACGGTGTAGAGCGTCACGGCGGCCGCAGCGACGATTGAACGACCGGGTTCGGCGAGGATCGTGNCGGTGACGCCGGCAGCGGCGCAGGCGTCGCGGACGACCTTGCCCCACTCGCCGATCGTCGGAGCGGTCTCATCGTCGACATAGGGCACGCCGAGTCCCCCACCGACCGACATCTCGGCGAAATCGTGGGCGGTGGCGATCTCGCCGATGACGCCCGCAGCCTTCCCGAGCGACCCGACGGCGAAGACCTGGCTACCNATGTGNGCGTGNATGCCGAGCACCTCGACGGCCGGGGACATCTGGGCCCGCTTGATCGCGCGCTCGGCGGCACCGGTGGAGACGGCGAATCCGAACTTGGAGTCGTCCTGGCCCGTGGAGATGTAGTCGTGGGTCTCGGCCTTGATCCCGGGCGTGAGCCGCAGGAGGACCTTCGGGGCGATACCGGTCTCGGCGTACAGCATGTCGAGACGATCGAGTTCGTCGAAGCTGTCGACGACGATGCGACCGATGCCGGCCTCGATCGCCATCCGAAGCTCGGCGATCGACTTGTTGTTGCCGTGCAGCACGAGCCGTTCGGCCGGAACCCCGGCGTGGAGCGCAACATGGAGTTCGCCACCGGTGGCGACGTCGAGGTGCATGCCTTCCTCGTGGGCGAGGCGGGCCATCGCCCCGCACAAGAATGCCTTCGTGGCGTAGGCGACACCGTCGCCGAATGCCTCGACCGCCGCGCGGCAGCGATCACGGAGATGCTGCTCGTCGTAGACGAAAACCGGGGTGCCGAACTCTCGAGCGAGTTCGAGCGTGTTGCACCCTCCGATGTGGAGCACGCCGTCGACGACCTCGGCCGAGTCAGGCAACAGGCGGGTGGGCAGCGGACGCACGGTTACATCGACTCCGGAGCGGAGACACCGAGCAGCTGCAGAGCGATCTGAAGACCGACCTGGCTGGCCGCGACGAGCCCAAGGCGGGCCTGGGTGAGTTCGGGAGCGACGGCGTCACTCATGACATAACAGTCGTGGTAGAAGCCGTGCAGCGCGGCGGCCTGCTCACGCGACCACGCGGCGATGCGATGCGGAGCGTTGTCGACACACGCGACCCGCACGATGTCGGGCAGTTCCTGCAGCGAACGGAGCAGGTCGAGTTCCCGCTCGTGAACGAGCAGCGACGTATCGACATCGGCCAGCGGCGAACGCTCCACGCCGGCCTCGGCGGCCTTGGCGAAAATCGAGCGGATGCGAGCGTGGGCGTACTGGACATAGAAAACCGGGTTGTCCATGCCCTGCTTGGCGACCTCTTCGAGGTCGAAGGTCTGACGGCTGTCAACCGACTGCATGAGGTAGGTGAAGCGAGCGGCGTCGGCCCCGACCTCCGCGATGACGTCGTCGAGCGCGATGAAATCCCCCGACCGCCCACTCATCTTCACTTCTTCCCCACCGCGGGCGAAGTCGACCATCTGGGTGATGGCGATCTCGAGTTCGTCGGGATCGTGGCCGAGCAACTGCATCGCCGCCTTCATGCGGGTGACATAGCCGTGGTGGTCGGCACCCCAGACGTTGAAGAGGAGTTCGGAGCGGGAGAACTTGTCACGGTGATAGGCGATGTCGGGCGTGAGGTAGGTGAGATCACCGTCGCTCTTGACGAGGACACGATCCTTGTCGTCGCCGAACTCGGTCGAGCGAAGCCACACCGCGCCGTCGTCCTCGAAGACCGCGTTGTGGGCTCGAAGGTCGTCCATTGCATCGTCGATGGCGCCGGTGGGAACGAGTGACCGCTCGCTGAACCAGACCTCATGGTGGATGTCGAGCGCTTCGAGCGTGGCCCGATGCGAGTCGAGGCCGCGCTGGAGACCCCATTCGAGCGGGTCAGCGCCGGCCGGCATCTCACCGGCCCACGCATGGATGTACGCGCCGTGGTAGCCGTCCTCCGGGATCGGTTCATCGGCCTTTGCGGCGGCGAGAGACCTGGCGTAGTTGGTCATCTGCACGCCGCGGTCGTTGATGTAGGTCTCACGGGTGACGCGGAAACCGCATCGTTCCTTGAGGCGGGCGATCGAGTCGCCGTAGCAAGCACCGCGACCATGCCCGGCGTGCAGCGGCTTGTTCGGGTTGGCCGAGACGAACTCAATGTTGAGGTGGGCTCCGGCACCAAGATCCGGTGAGGCGTATCCNTCGACACCCTGCTCGAGTACGTCGGTCATGACCTCGTGGAGCCAGGTGTCGGCCAGCCGGAAGTTCACGAACCCAGGGCCGGCGATCTCAACGGCGGTGACATGGGCCGGTGGGCGCGCGCTGAGGAAGTCGACCAGCGCCTGGCCGAGTTCGCGCGGATTCTTCCCCGCCTTCTTGGCGGTGGCGAGCGCGATGTTCGACGACCAGTCGCCATGGTCGCGGTTGGCAGGACGCTCGAGCGCGATGTCGTCGGGAAGCGGGTCGATGCCGGCTTCGGCGAGGGCGGCCCGCAGGCCGTTGCGGAGATGTTCCCGGACGTCCATGAACGCCTGATGCTACCGGCCGACCCCCGTTGTCAGAGTGACGATCGCGGGTAGGGTGACGCCTCGTCCCTCCCGAGGGGCATGCCCTCGTAGCTCAGCGGATAGAGCATCGGCCTCCGGAGCCGTGTGCGCAGGTTCGAGTCCTGCCGAGGGCGCTCACCGGCGTGCCACACTCGGAGCCATGGACGTCGACATCGTCGCCGAAGCGATCCGAGANGCCGAGGCGGCGACGATCGCCCCNCGCTTTCGGGCNCTCNCCGANGACGACGTCGCCTTCAAGGGTCCCGACGATCCCGTGACCATCGCCGATCGCGCCTGCGAAGCGATGCTCGGTGCTTCGCTCCGGATGATCGACGATCTTCCGGTCGTCGGGGAGGAAGCGGCCGCCGCCGACCCATCGCTGATCGCCGCCGCAGACCATGACGCCTGGATCGTCGACCCTCTCGACGGCACGAAAAACTTNGCGAACGGCTGGGGCGGCTACGCCGTGATGGTCGCCAGAGTGCGCAGCGGCGAGATAACCCACGCGTGGATCTGGATCCCGCAGCGGGGCCAGATGGCGATCGCCGAACACGGCGCAGGCGCGACCATCGACGGCCTCCAGGTGCAAGCCGGCCCCGTCGCAGCCGACCCGACCATGTGGACGGCGGTCGTGAAGAAGCGCTATGTCCCTGTCGAAGATCGGCCCGTCGTCGACCGTTTCGCCGCCCGCATCGGTGACCCTGTCGAGGGCATTGGATGCGCAGGCATCGAGTACGTCGATCTCGTGCTCGGCCGATACGACCTCTTGATGTACTGGCGGACACTGCCGTGGGACCACGCCCCTGGCAGCCTCCTCGCCACCGAAGCCGGGTTGGAAGCCATCCGACCCGACGGTCGCCCCTACCGACCTGGGGAGGATGCACTCGGCCTCCTCGTCGGCCGCCACGCGACATCAGCGGTGCCGCATCTCGATCCGCGCTGACGCTCGTGCCCAACCATCGAACGCCCAAGCCGGCCGACCCGCCGGGTCGGGCATGTGCACCCGTGTGGCGCGCCGATCTAGCGTTTGGCATGGCGACCGCGCACGTTCGGCATCTCGACATTCGGTCGACGGCATGGGACGACGTCGAATGACACGCGTGCTGCTCGTCGGTCCGGGAGCGATCGGACTCACCGTCGCGGGCGCCGTCCTGCAACGCCCCGAAATGGCGCTTGCGGTCGCCGCCCGCACGCCATTCGACACGATCGCCGTCGAACTCGACGAGGAGCGAATCGAGTGCGAGGTGCCGGTGCTNACCGACCCCTTTGCGATCACGGGCCCGTTCCATCTGGTCCTGCTCGGCACGAAGGCCCACCAGACCCCCGACGTGGCGCCGTGGCTCGCTGCAGCGTGCGGACCCGACACCGATGTCGTCGTCCTCCAGAACGGCATCACCCACCGTGAACGCGTCGAGCCGCTCATCGGGCCGGCATCGCTGGTACCCGCTGTCGTCAACATTCCGGCCGACCGGGAAGCTCCCGGCCACGTCCGAGTCGGATTTCGGCGGCACCTCGTCGTGCCCGACGACGAGCCCGGTCGCCGCACGGCCCATCGGTTCACCGACACCTTTCTCGACGTCGACACCACCACCGACTGGCACACGGCAGCGTGGCGCAAGCTCGTGATGAACGCCGTCGTCGGCACGATCACGGTGCTGACTCGCACGACCAACACCGTTCTCCTCGACCGCGATGCCCGGACGCTCGCCGTTGCGCTCGCCGATGAGGTGCAACAGGTCGCCATTGCCGACGGTGCCGCCCTGGAGCCCCGCGACTACGGGCCGGTCATCGACCTGGTGGGCGATGCCGGCGGTGACCACCGGTCGTCGATGACCACCGATCGGGTCAACGGCGTCCCCTCCGAATGGCGGGTCCGCAACCTCGACGTGATCGAACGTGCGCAGAAACACGGCGTCGACGTGCCGCTGTTCCGGCATCTCACGACGTTGGTGAGGTTGGGGGAACCATCCGACCTCCCCTGACGTCGGCCCTCCGGACGAAAGGAACCTCGTGCAGACCGCCCATCTCTTCCTCGGCTCGATCGGCGACTAGGTTCCCCTCATGGCCGTCACCGACACCGCTCCCCCTGCGAAGAAGGAACGCTGGACCTACCAGTGGAAGGAACTCCACGACGAGGTCATCACCAGCGGGCTGTGCACCGGCTGCGCCGGGTGTGTGATCAGCTGTCCGCACGATGTGATCGGGTACGAACACGAGCCCGGCGCCTACAAGCCGTTCCATCTTGAGGAAGAACTCGGCACCTCCGACTGCGTCCACGGCCAGAAGGGCTGCACCTCGTGCACTCGAGCGTGTCCTCGGTTCCGCATGTGGGAGCCGGAGGCCGACATGCACCTTCACGGTCGCGAGCGGGAAGACGGCGAGATGTCGGGCATCTACTCCGACATTCTGCTCACCCGCGCGAGCGATGATTTCGTNTACGAGACNGGCCAGGACGGCGGTCTCGTCTCGGCGATGCTGATCTGGCTACTCGAGAACGACATCATCGACGGCGCGTTGACCTCGGGGGTGGAGACACTCGAGAACGGCGAGCCGGGATGGAAGGCCTTTCCGATGGTCGCCACCAACCGCGACGAAGTCCTTCGGGGCGCCGGCAGCCGCTACACCTACTCGGCCAACACGATGGCGTTCGACGAGGCCAAGGAACGCGGGCTCGAACGGCTCGCCCTCGTCGGCATGAGCTGCCAGACCTCGGTTGCGCCGGTGATGTGGCATCGCAAGATCGGCAAGGTCTCCAAACCGTTCAAGCTCAACATCGGGCTGCTCTGTTCGAAGTCGTTCGACGATGCGCTGTTCGACGAACTCTTCGAGGTCAAGTACGGCCTCAAGCGCGAGAACATCGCCAAGATGAACATCAAGGGCGTCTTCCAGGTCTGGACCAAGGACGGCGGCTACCACGAGATCAACCTCAAGGAATGCCACGCCTGGACGCGCGAAGGCTGCAACCACTGCCCCGACTTCGCGGCCGAGCACGCCGACATCTCCACCGGAGGGATCGGCAACGAGACCGACTGGACCCTCACCATCGTGCGAACCGAACTCGGTCGTGCCGTCATCGACGCCATGGTGAAGGACGGAGCGATCGAAACCCGACCCGGCGACGACGACCCGGGCGCCATCGCGCTGATGCATCGGCTGGCCGAAAACAGCCGCAAGCGATGGCCTGACTGGGCGCAGCCGGCGGCGAAGGTCGGAATTTCCGCCAAGCCCGCCGGGTAGCACCCGCCTACCCACTCGCCACCGGACACGAAAGGGAGCCATGTCGCGCGACATCGAATTCTGGGCCGACCCTGCTTGACCGTGGTGTTGGGTGACGGCCCGTTGGGTCGTCGATGAAGTCAAGGACCAGCGTGATCTGCAGATCACCTGGCAGCCGTTCAGCCTGCTGTTGAAGAACCAGCCGGCCGAAGGCACCCCGTACTACGACGGGGTGCTCCGGACCTACAAGATGCTTCGCGTCATGGAATCCGTCCGGGCCACGGAGGGCAACGAGGGCGTGTTCGCGCTGTACTGGGAACTCGGCGCGCGCATCCACCACGACAAGGATCGCGAGTTCGACATCGCCGATGCACTCGAAGCAGCAGGGCTTCCAGCGATGCACGCCGAGGCCTTCGAGGACGAACGCTTCGACACCGAGATCCGCAGCAGGCACGACGCCGGCCTCGCGCTCACGGGTGACGATGTCGGCACGCCCATCATTGCGATGGACACCCCCGGCGGCCGTCAGGGCATCTTCGGTCCGGTCATCACGGCAGTCCCGAATCCCGAAGATTCCCTGCGGCTCTGGGACGGTATGGTCGCCATGATGAGCGTCGACGGCTTCTGGGAACTCAAGCGCACTCGGACGCGTCGCCCCGAGTTTCCGGCCCGGCCCAAATGAGCGCCGACACCCCGCCGACCGAAACCGGCGGCAATCTTCCTCCCGTCGAGGAGGCGTCGATCTACCACCTGCTCAAGCCCGAGGTGCTGGAGCACGGTGACGGGCGCGCCGTTCTGCGTTTCACCCCGGAACCGATCTGGACCATCGGCGCCGGCGTGGTGCAGGGCGGCATCGTCACCGCCATGCTCGATATGGCGATGGCGTTCGCCTCCAACGGACTCTCGACGGCAACCATCACCGTCGACATCCTGCGGCCGGCCACCGGTCGGCTCACCGCCACCGGTGAGGTCACGAAGTTGGGGCGCCGTCTCCTGTTCTCTGCCGGCGAATTACGCGACGACGACGGTCAGCTCGTCGCTCGGGGCAACCAGACGGCGATTCCGCCGAGTTGATCAGTCAAGGCCGGCGGGTACGGACACCTACAGCACGTCGTCGAGCACGGCGCAGGCCCGGGCAATGTCGTCGCTGGAGTTGTAATGCACCGCCGACACGCGCACCACGCCGTCGTCGATGTCGAGACCGAGCGAACCGACGAGTCGATGCGCGTAGAAATTGCCGTGGCCACAGGAGACCTTGGCCGCGATCAGCGCGTCGTAGATCGACGCCGATGTCGTGCCCGGCACGTGNAAGGCGANCGTCGGNGCNCGAACGGCGTGGTCGNCGGTCGGCGCACCGACGAGTCGCGCCCGGTCGTGTGCGATCAGCATCTCGACAAGCGGAGCCGTGATCTCGGCCTCATGGGCCGCAAAGGCGGCGAAGAGTGACGCAACCCGATCCCGGCTGGTGGTTCCCTCGATGCCGTGATGAGCGACCAGGGTGTCGTAGTAGTCGGCGATGCCTGCGACCGAACCGATCGCTGCGTGGTCGGGACCGGCTGGCGTCAACCATCCCTCTGGCGTCGTGTCCTTGAAGTAGTGGCCTTGGTTGGTCATCTGCTCGAGCAACGAGCGGCGGGTGTACATGAGCCCGACGTGAGGTCCGTACGTCTTGTACGTCGAGTACAGGTAGACGTCGCAGTCGAGCGCGGCGACGTCGGGGAGGCCGTGCGGTGCNTAGGACACGCCGTCGACCACNATGTGNCCGCCCACCGCATGCACACGATCGGCGAGCGCCCGGACCGGGTTGATGGTCGCGGCGATGTTCGACGCATGGGTGACAGCAAGGAGACGGGTGCGAGCGGTGATCAGTTCGTCGAGGTCGGTGGGATTGAGCAGCCCGGACTCAGGGTCGACCGCCCATTCCTTCACGACGATGCCCGTGTCGGCGAGACGTCTCCATGCGCCCTGATTAGCCTCGTGATCCTGCCCGGTGACGATGACCTCGTCACCGTCGTCCCACATCGGCCGCATGGCCTTGGCCAGCACATACGTGTTCTGACTGGTCGACGGACCGAAATGGATCTCGCCCTCGTCGGCAGCGAAGAGTTCAGCCATCACCGCACGCGAGCGATCCATCGCCTCGGTGGCAACGACCGAAGGGCCAAAGTCCCAGTTGGGCTGACATTTGGCGTGGGCAAAGAGATCGGCGAGGAGATCGACGACCTGACTCGGGCAGTAGCTGCCGCCGGCATTCTCCAGATGCGCCCACTGCCCCATCTCGGGGTGCGCAAAGGCCGGGAACTGGGCCCGGACGAAATCGAGATCGAGGGTCGTCATGCGGGCACGCTAGCCCGCACCCGTCGGATCAGGAGGCGAGTGCCTGGTCGGTGCAGCCGCCCTGGCCGGTGAGCAGGGCGCGGATGTCGGCGGGGATGTCCTCGGGGTTGTCCCGCAGGGTCGACTCGAGTTCCTTGAAGGCCGCGAAGTCACGTCCCGAATCGGCGGCAACAGCCGCATCGGTGAGCCGGTTGGAACCGTCGATCTCGCCACCGAAGTACTCGACGATCTCGACGAAGGCNCACTCGCAGTAGGCCGCGATCTGGTCAGCGGTCAACTCGATTTCGGCGCCATCGGTGTTGGCTTCCGTGCACGCCCGGATGAAGTTTGGGCGGAGGTTGCCGTCGTCTTCGGCCTCGGCCCACGACTGCGGGTCATTCGAGGAGCCACAGGCGCTCGCGAACACGAGCACGCTGAAAAGCATCGCAAAGATGGTGAGGGATCGCTTCGTCGTTCGCATGACGAGACGAGGGTAGCGGCGAGTGTCGCCCGGGCTACGCCGCCGTGCCGAAAATGGTGGCAACGCCGACTAGCGGGCCCCGAGTTCTCGGGCCCGGGCGAAGACCGAGTCGAGCATCTCTTCGGTGAGTCGGCCGGTGAAGGTGTTCTGCTGGCTCACGTGGAAACTGCACAGCAGGGTTTTGCCATCGTCAAGTGGCACCTCCACGCCGTGGCCGAACGTGGGTCGAGGCCGAACGCCGAGTTCCTGGCAGGCCACCTGATACCCGAAACCACCCAGCACGACGATCACCTTCAGGTTGGTGAGCGCCTCGACCTCCCGCTGGAAGAAAGGACGACAGGTGTCGCGCTCGACCGTGGTCGGCTTGTTCTCCGGTGGGGCGCACTTGACCGGCGACGTGATCCAGGCACCGTCCATCTCGAGCCCGTCATCGACGCTCACCGAATCGGGCTGGTTCGCATACCCGGCGCGGTGCAGCGCCCGGTAGAGCCAGTCGCCTGAGCGATCGCCGGTGAACATCCGCCCGGTGCGGTTTGCGCCATGCGCCGCCGGTGCCAGTCCGACGACGAGCAGGTGAGCAGCGGGATCACCGAAGCCGGGCACGCCCCGGGCCCAGTAGTCGTGATCCTCGTAGGCCTTGCGTTTTTCGCGCCCGATCTGTTCACGCCACTCGACCAGTCGAGGGCACGCACGACACGCACCGACCTCCTCGGCCAACGCTCGGAGCTGGGCGGCGGGTTCTCGCTGACGGTAGGCCACGGGCGCAGGCTACGTTGGCCAGTCGATGGCACGTCGCTCCACTCCCCCCAAACCCACCCTCGTCTTGTTCGTCCGCCACGGGCAGACCCCGACCACCGGCGCCTCTCTGCCGGGCCGGACCCCGAACCTCCACCTCGCCGACACGGGCGTGGCCCAAGCCGAGGCCGCTGCGGCGCGTATCGCTGCGTTGAAGCACGTCGCTGCGATCTACGCGTCGCCGATGGAACGCACCCGAGAAACCGCGGCACCGATCGCCCGAGCTCGAAAGCTTCGCGTCCGTCAAGCGAAGGGCTTGATCGAGTGTGACTTCGGCGACTGGACCGGAAAGAAGCTGGCGGACCTCCGCAAGCTCGATGCGTGGAAGACCGTGCAGCGCTATCCCAGCGGCTTCCGGTTCCCGAGCGGCGAGTCGTTCGCAGAAATGCAGTCCCGCGCCGTCGACGCCACCCACGAACTCGTGGCCGCCCACCCCGGCGAGACCATCGTCGCCGTCTCCCATGCCGACGTGATCAAGGCGATCGTCGCCGCTGCCACCGGCACCCACCTCGATCTCTTCCAGCGCATCGTGGTGTCGCCGTGCTCGATCACTGCGATTCTCTACAGCCCCGAGGGACCAGTCGTCTTGACGGTGAATTCCACCGGCGACGACCTCACCACCCTGGCGCCCTCATGAATGAATCCTTTTCCTTCGACGACCTCGAGTTCTTCACGGTCGGCACGCTCGGCCCTCGGGGTGAGCGTGTCTTCTACCTGCAGGGCCGTGGCGACGGACGGTTGGTGTCGCTCCGGCTCGAGAAGCAGCAGGTGGCAAGCCTCGCCGATTACCTGGCGCAGGTACTCGACGACCTTCCCGAAGCCTCGATCGGCCCACTCCCCTCGGATCTGAGCCTGCGCGAGCCGGTCGTTGCGGCGTGGACGGTCGGGGCAATCGGCATTGCGTACTCCGCCGACGACGACCGACTCGTGATCCTCGCGGAGGAGATGACCGACGACGACAACGACGATCCTGCCCAGGCTCGCTTCACGCTGTGTCGTGAGCAGGTCGTCGGCCTCATCGACCGGGCTCGCGACGTCGTATCCGCCGGCCGGCCCCCGTGTCCGTACTGCGGCAGCCCGCTCCAGCCCCGCAACGGGGACTGGTGCGCCTGCTTCAACTGACACCGTGGCCGCACCACACGCCGATGAGGAGTCGCCGTTCCTCTCCCGTGACCCCATCGCCACCGACCGGGCACTCGGCCTGCTCACGGAAGGCGAGGTCGAGCTCGTCGGTCGCATGCCGTACTCGAGCAACGCAACCTTTCTGGTCGACATCGAGCACGACGGACTCCGGGCCCAGGGCATCTACAAGCCGCTGCGAGGTGAGTCACCCCTCTGGGATTTCCCCGACGGCCTCTACAAGCGCGAGATCGCCGCGTTCGTCGCGAGCGAGGCACTCGGTTGGGATCTCGTTCCGCCCACCGTCGAACGCGAACTCGTGCACGGCGTCGGCTCCCTGCAACTCTTCATGCCGTGCGTGTTCGAGGAGCACTACTACACACTCCATGAGGAATCGGATCGCTACGACGATGAGTTCCGTCGGATCTGCGCCTTCGACATCGTGATCAACAACACCGACCGCAAGGCCGGCCACTGTGTGCTGGGTGTCGAGGACAAAATCTGGGCTATCGATCACGGGGTCGCATTCCATCAGGAGTTCAAGCTCCGGACGGTGCTCTGGGACTTCGTTGGCGAGGTCATTCCCGACGAGTGGTGCGACGACCTCTGGCGCCTCGTCGACCATCCTCCGGCACAGTTTGAGGAACTGCTGAATCCGTTCGAACGAGACGCCGTGACGACCCGGACAACAGCGCTCGGAACCGCCCGGCGTTTCCCTCAAGATGACACCGGGGGACGTCGCTATCCCTGGCCACTGGTCTGACCCCCCCCCGACGATGCAGGCGCAGCATCTCTGAAATTTCGGTGATCTTCACGCCCGCTCGAGAAAAGTCCCAAANNCAACCCGCAAAACCCGGCACCGAAAAACGAGATGTGCTATGTTGGGGAGATNACGTCGCCTCCTCGGGGTTCCGAGCGGGGCGATTCTTCGTTTTTGAGAATCTCCGTTTTTGCGGCGCGGCATAACGAGCCGGCGACGACCTGTGTCGAAAACGACGAACCCCCGGCCGAGGCCGGGGGTTTGGTCGATCAGTTGAGAGCTGGCGTCAGCGAGACTTCAGCGCCTCAATGAGGGCCGGCATCACCTTGTGNACNTCGCCCACGATGCCGAGGTCGGCGACGGCGAAGATCGGCGCCTCCGGATCCTTGTTGATGGCGATGATGTTCTTGGAGCCCTTCATGCCGACAAGGTGCTGCGTTGCGCCAGAGATACCGGCAGCGATGTAGACGGTGGGCTTCACGACCTTGCCGGTCTGGCCGACCTGCATCGAGTAGGGAACCCAGCCGGCGTCGACGATCGCGCGACTCGCACCGGCGGCGCCGCCGACGGTGGAGGCCAATTCGTCGACGAGCGAGAACGCATCGGCCTCGCCCAAGCCACGACCACCAGAGACCACGATGGCCGCCTCGTCAAGCTTCGGGCCGTCGGACTCTTCGACATGGCTGTTGGTCACCTTGGCGGCTCCGACCGCGCCGAGATCCGGCACATCGAGATCCTCGGTGTCGGCCTCGGCCCCACCGACGCCCTCGGCCTCGAACGACTTCGGACGGATGAGGAAGATGCCCGGCTTGCCCGACGTGTTCTTGGTGCGGACGTCAGTCACGCCACCGAAGACCGGCTCGGAACCGATGAGCTCATCGCCGTCGGCTTCAAGAGCCACACAGTTGGTGATGACGCCGGTGTCGAGCTTCACCGACAGACGGGCGGCGACATCGCGCCCGTCCTGGGTGGTGCCCAGCAAAAACGCATCAGGAGCGTCGACGTCGCCTTCCTCGATGGCGTTGGCGACGGCTGCGGCAACGGCGACACCCTGCAGGCCACCGTCGAGGTCGCCCGTGCTGTAGACGGTCTCGGCGCCGTGCTCGCCGAGCTCCTCGGCATAGTCATCGCCGTCGCCCGCCATGAACACCTCGACGGTGTCGGCCAGCTCACGAGCCGCAGCGAGCATCTCGAGCGTGATGGAGGCGACGGCATCGCCGTTTGCCTCACCGAAAACCCAGATCTTGTCGAGTCCCATGATCAGTGCCTCCTAGAGAACCTTGAGATCGTCGAGGAAGGAGACGATGCGCTCGTAGGCGTCGCCCTCGTCCTCGATGACTTCGCCGGCCTCACGAGCGGGGGCGTCGGCGATCGAAACGATTTCCTGACCGGCGCCGGCCCAACCGACCGAACCGGCGTCGATGCCAAGACCGCCGAGGTCGAGCTCGTCGACCGGCTTGGACTTGGCCGCCATGATGCCCTTGAACGACGGGTAGCGAGGCTCGACCACACCAGCGGTCACGGAGACCAGTGCCGGCAGGGGGCACTCGACCTCGTCGTAGCCGGCTTCGGTCTGGCGCTGCACCTTGGCAGCACCGCCATCAACGGCGACCGACTTCGCAAAGGTCACCGACGGGAGATCCATCAGGGTGGCGACCTGCTCCGGAACGGTGCCCGTGTAGCCGTCGCTCGACTCGGTCGCAGCGAGGACCAAATCGGGCTCCTGGCGAGCGATCGCCGCAGCGAGAACCTTTGCCGTGCTGAGAGCATCGGAGCCCTTCAGGGCTTCGTCGCTGATCAGTGTGGCGCTCGCCGCGCCCATCGCAAGGGCGGTGCGCAGACCGGCCGTCTCGTTATTCGGAGCCATCGACACGAGGTGAACTTCGCCTTCACCGGCAGCATCGACAAGCTGCAGAGCCATCTCGACCCCGTAGGAATCCGACTCGTCGAGGATGAGCTTCGCATCCCGAACGAGCGTCTTGCTCTCGGGATCGAGCGCACCCGGGTCGGCCGGATCCGGGATCTGCTTTACACAGACAACAACCTTCATACCCGCCGAGTCTGCCACCGGGCCGGAAAAAACGCGCCACCGGGCGCTCGGCAAATTCCGCAAACCTTCGGGGTTGCATCACCGCTGGTACCGTCACCGCCTGTGCGGATTCTGTTCATCGTGAACTCCGTGGCCTCATCGGTCACCGCCCGACGACGGGTCGTGATCCACAAGGCGTTGTCCACCGACCACGACGTCACCCTCGCCGAAACCAGCCGACGGGGCCACGCCACCCGTCTCGCCCAATCCGCCGCCCGGGAGAGCTACGACCTCGTCGTCGTGCTCGGCGGTGACGGCACACTCAACGAAGCAGCCAACGGCCTTGCCGGGACGGAAACTGCACTCGCCACCCTCCCCGGGGGCTCCACCAACGTCTTCGCCCGAATCCTTGGCCTCCCGGACGACAGCGTCGACGCCGTCACCGTGCTCCTCGAGGCTCTCGATGCCGGCAACATCAATCGCATCGGCCTCGGAGCGGTCGAGGGCCGTTACTTCCTTTTCCACTGCGGTGTCGGCTTCGATGCCGCCGTGGTCGAACAAGTCGAACGCCGAGGTCCCTGGAAGCGGTGGGCCGGCCATCCACTGTTCATGTACGCGGCCATCGACACCTGGATCCGGCGGGTCGATCGCACCAACCCGCCGCTGCGTCTCATCGACGCCAACGGGCAGGAACGCACACGCGGTCACTTCTCGATCGTCATGAACGCAAACCCCTACACCTTCCTCGGTAACCGGGCGTTCGAACTCGTTCCGGAACTCACCCTCCAGGACCCACTTGCGGCCGTAACCCTCGAGGAACTCAACCTGCGCACGCTCGGCCCGGTCGCCGCTGCCGCGCTCGCCCATCGGCCGCTGGAGGGGCGCAAAAATCTCGACATCGCCACGGGCGTGCGCTCGCTCGTCATCGAAAGCGACCCGCCCTCGCCCTACCAGGTCGACGGTGATCACCTCGGCGCCAGCAAGCGGCTCCGCTTCACCTGGACACCAAACCACCTGTCGCTCTTGGTGCCGCTGCGCTGAGCTGTTTCAGGCCTCGAGGGTGTCGAGCACGTCTCTGGCGACATCGGGAACGTCGGTGCAGATCCCGTCGACGCCGAACCCGGCGAGCACCTTCATTCGCTCGGGATCGTTGACAGTCCACACGTTGACCGCCAATCCCTCGTCCTGTGCCCGCTCGACCAATGAGGCCGTGACCAGCGGGTCGTACGGGTGAATCGCGGTCATCTCGTGCGCACACGCCCGAGCGATCGCCATCGCCGGATCGCCGATGGCGAATAGGTACGCCAACGGGATCGTCGGATCGACGGCGTGCAGCCGATCGAGCGTGTCGATGTTGAATGAGGACACAATCGTGCGCTCCGGCCCAAGGTAGGCCTGCACGAGGCCGGCGACGGCCTCCGAGACCAGGTGATCGGCGTCGTAGTCCGGGTCGCTCGGCAGGTTCTTGATCTCGATGTTCACGCCCATGCCGTGACACTCCTCGAGCGCTTCGGCCAGGCTCGGGATGAATTCGGGCAACTCGTCGACCGCCAATTCTGCGAGCACCCGGCCATCGGCAAGCTGGGCATCGTGGTGCACGACGACCACCCCATCGGCGGTGCGGCGGGCGTCAAGCTCGACCCATTCGGCGCCGAGCTCACGGGCGAGCCGGAACGCCGGAAGGGTGTTCTCCTGGGCAGCTTCACGGGCGCCACGATGGGCGATCACGGTGGGGGCCGATGCCATGGACACAGTCTTCCACCTCTTCGCACCACATGCGGCCATCAGTACGAATTTCTGTACTACATCTTCGGAAAACAGGCGAAACGATCCAGCTGTCTCCAAAAAAGAAGAACCGGTTCCAACTTTTCCTTGCCCAGCGGTAGAACCCGTTCCTAGTATCAGCCCGGGCCGGGGCATCGCCCGGATCGCCAAAACCGAGGGGGACACTCGTGGCACTGACCGCTGACGCTTTTTCCAGCAGTGTTGACTGGCGAAAGGACGCGCGCTGTCGCGACACCGACCCAGGCCTGTTCTTCCCCATCGGCACCACCGGGATGGCGATCGAACAGATCCAGAACGCCAAGGATGTCTGCGATCAGTGCAACGCCAAGGCCGCCTGCCTTGAATTCGCGTTGAGCACCAACCAGGACACCGGTGTCTGGGGCGGCACCGCCGAAGAGGAGCGTCGGGTGATCCGTCGAGCACGCCGCAAGCAGCGGGCCGCCGCCCAGGCCTGACCCACTGGTCGGATCAGCCGACCACCACCGGATCACTGCGTCGCCGCGGCACCCGGATCTCCACCAGCGTGCCCCGCGGATCCGAGGTGCGCGCCGCACCGATCGTGATCGTCCCCCCGAGGTCGGAGACGACGAAGGTCCGCACGATGGCAAGGCCCAAGCCCGCGTCTCGATCGAGCGAGAACCCGTCGGGAACGCCGNCGCCGTCATCGCGGACCCGNACGANGAGGTCGCGGTGATCGNGGGCAACCTCGACCTCCACNCTCGCGCCCGCTCCCGGGCGGGCGTGGTCGACCGCGTTCTGGACCAACTCGACGAGCGCCACNGCGAGCGGCATTGCTACCTCGCCNGGCAACTCCCCCACCNCGCCGCTGACCTCGACCCGCAGGGGTCGATCCGGTGACGTGAGCCCCTCCTGGACGAGCTTCACCACGCGCCGCACGACAGAATCGAAGTCGACCTCATCGGTGGCATCAGTGGCCAATGTCTCGTGCACGATCGCAATCGAGCCGATCCGGCGAGCACTCTGAGCAACGGCATTTTTGGCCTCGGATGAGTTCAGCCGGCGCGACTGGAGCTGCAGCAGCGACTGAATCGTCTGCAGGTTGTTCTTCACCCGGTGGTGAATCTCGCGAATCGTGGCGTCCTTGGAAACCAGCAGCCGCTCTCGACTGCGCAATTCACTGACGTCTCGAGTGAGCACGAGCACCCCGGTGGAGCGTCCCCTTGCGAGCAGCGGATGACACCGCAGCACGACCGAAAGATCGTCGCTGTGATCGATCTCGGTGATCGTGCTCAGGCGGGTCTCCAGCGCGCGACGCACCACGGCGTCATCGATTCCGATCGATTCGAGGCCGCGGCCGATGAGTTCGGCCTGCACGCCGAGTCGGTGCAACGCCGACACGGCATTCGGCGAGGCGAACTCGATGCGGCGCTCGCGGTCGAGCACCATGACGCCATCACCGACGCGAGGCTCTCGGAATTCGCCGAGCTTCTCAGGCCGCCCGAGTGGGAAGGTTCCCTCCTCGGCCATCACCGCGAACCGCTGGAACAGCTCGCGGTACTCGCGTTCCAGGCCACTGTGGATTCTGGTGAGTCCGGCTTCACCTTCCCGAGTGAGCACCGCAATGATCTCGCCCTCGTGACGAACCGGCACATGATCGACCATGACGCTGCGGGTCCAGTTCGAATTCGACTGACCCTCGAGCACGGTGGTGTCGAGGGTCTTCGACGAAACCTGCTCCGCCATCGGACTCTCGAAGCGCAGGCCGTCGATGAAACAGCGCTGGACCATGGGCCGCGCCGATGATGCGACGATCCGGCCCACGGGATCACCGGCGTGCGATGTCGGCCCGGTGGAGGAACGGATGTGGCCGAGCACGACGAAGGAGGTCGCGTCGGCGTCGACCGGTGCGTACAGCAACAGGTCGGCAAACGCGAGATCGCAGGGCAGGGCCCACGACCCGACGAGACGCTGAAGATGCGAGATCGCGGCGTTCGACAGCGGCGTGTTGGCTGTGGCCAACTCGGCAAGGCTCGCCATCGCTCAGCGCCGCTCGGCGATCAGCCGATCAGCCGAACCCGATCGGGTTGCTGCCGGCCGGACCGAGTTCGACGAAGGCGAGACGGGCCGCCGGAACGGCGACTTCCTTGCCCTTGTCGTCGGTCAGCCACAGGACACCCTCGCCACCGCTGATGGCGGTGTCGATCCGAGCCTTCAGGTCGTCTCGGTCGGTGTCGTCGGCGAGCTGCAGCACGATCGGCTGGGGATTGTCGGTGACGCCAATGCGAATGTCCACGGTGAAGGTTCTCCAGTTTCGGCGGTGTGATCAACCGTTGATCTTGAGCTCAGGATGGGTGCGCTTGCTTGGTCCGTGCGCGAGCACCCACTTTGCCATCTCCACGAACGCAAGCGACGCCTCGTTCTCGGGATCGATGGCCATGACAGGACGGCCCTGGTCGGAACCCTCCCGCATCGGCATGGTCATGGGGACCTGCCCGATGAGATCCACCTCGAGGCGATCGGCGAGATCTTTCCCGCCGCCGGAACCGAAGAGGTGATACTGCTTGCCGTCATCTCCGGTGAACCAGGACATGTTCTCGATGACGCCCTTCACCTTGATGTTGACCTGATCGAACATGAACGCCGAACGCTGGGCGACCTTCTGAGCGGCGGGGTTGGGGGTGGTGACGACGAAGGCCTCTGCGGTGGGCAGGAACGATGCGAGTGACAACGAGATGTCGCCGGTGCCGGGCGGCAGGTCGACGAGAAGGAAGTCGGGTTCGTCCCAGAACACGTCGGTGAGGAACTGCTCGAGCGCCTTGTGCAGCATTGGTCCCCGCCAGATGACCGGCTGATCTTCCTGCGCGAAGAACCCCATCGAGATGCAGCGGACACCGTGCGTGCTGGGGGGCACGATCATGTCGTCGATGACGGTGGGCGGAAGCTCGACACCGAGCATGCGCGGGATCGAGAAGCCCCAGACGTCGGCGTCGACGACGGCGACCGACTTGCCCTGTTGCGCAAGCGCGATGGCCAGGTTGGCGGTGACCGATGACTTGCCTACACCGCCCTTGCCGGACGCAATCAGGAGAACGCGGGTGCGGTTGCCGGCCTCGGCGAACGGGATCGCTCGGCCCTCGGCGTGACCATGCGCAGCCTGAGAACCGGCGGTGGCGGCGGGATTGCCGTGCAACATCTCGCGGACCTTGGCCCGCTGTTCATCGGTCATCACCCCGAAGTCGATGCTGACGAGGTTGACACCATCGAGGGCGGTGACCGCCTCGGTGACCTCGCTCTGGATCTGGTTACGCAGGGGACAACCCGCGATCGTGAGGTCGATTCCGACCTCGACGTGGCCGCCGTCGATGGTGGTCGACCGAACCATGCCGAGGTCGACGATGCTGCGATGGAGTTCGGGATCCTGCACCGGACGCAGGGCGTCGATGACGGCGGCTTCGGTGACGGACATGGGAAGGACTCCAGGGCAGGGCGAAGTGGGGGGAACGGAGCGGCGTGAATTTCTCCTACCGCCGTAGGTAGAATATCGGTGTGGACACCGTCTCCCCCAGCTCGGCACCGACCGGTTCGGCGGCCTTGAGCCCTGCCGGTCGACGTGATCTCACCCCCACCGAGTTCGCGTCCACGGTCACGGCGATCACCGCAGCGTTCGGTGATCCGACTCGCCGCGACATCTTCTTGTTCGCCCATGCCAGCGACGACGGCGTCACGGCAGCCGAGACCGCAAAGCATTTCGACCTGCACGCAAATGTCGCCCGGCACCACCTCGACAAGCTCGCCTCCGGCGGTTACCTCGTCGTCGAGATGGCGAAGCCGAGCGGTGGCGTCGGCCGACCATCGAAGCGCTACACCACCACCGACGATCAGGTGCATCTCGAGGTCGACGTTCGCCAGGACGACATCCTCGTAGCGCTCCTCGGGCGAGCGCTGAAGATGCTGCCCGCCGAGATCGCCGAGGAGATGGCCGAAGAGGTCGGCCTCGAGTACGGCAAGGCGATGGCCGAGACGCTCGAGCCAACGTCGACCCATCGATCGTTCCAAGGAGCGCTGCACGCGATTGCCGATGCCCTTTCGGCCCACGGCTTCGCCGCTCGCGCCGAGCACGCCGACGAGGACGACGAGCTCCAAATCGTTGCCGAGCACTGCCCGTTCGGCGATGCCGTCGTCGAGCATCCGGTGATCTGCGCCGTCGACCGAGGGATCGTGAAGGGCATGCTCGCCCACATGATCGGCTCGACCCCCGGCGCCGACACCGCTTCGTCGCTCGCCCAGGGCGACGACGTCTGCGTCACCCACGTCTCGCTGTAGTCGACGGCACGGAGAGGCGAACGGTCCGTCCGGACCGCTATCTTGCCGGGCCGTGACCCTGCACCTCGTGCGCCATGCCGCCGCCGGCAATCGCTCCCGATGGGACGGCGACGACCTCGAGCGCCCACTCGACGAACGCGGCCGCCGTCAGGCGGAGTCACTTGCCGACTTCTTCGCCGACACGCCGATCCGTGCCGTGTGGTCGTCGATGGCCACCCGCTGCTCGCAGACGGTCGCACCACTCGCCGCCCGTCACGAACGCCCGCTCGAACTCCGACGCGAACTCACCGAAGGGGCACGGCCGAACGATCTTCTTGAGTTGATGCGCGCGGAGGCGCTCATCGAGGGTGACCTCGTCATGTGCAGCCACGGCGACCTCATTCCCGAGGTACTCAACCGACTCCTTCGAGAAGGCATGTCGGTCATCGGTGGACGCGGCTGCGAGAAGGGCTCGGTCTGGACGCTCGAGGTGCGCGGCCGTGACATCGTGAGCGGCACCTACACCGCCACGCCCTGACGACACCGCTCCGTCGGGGGTGGTCGACGACGGGGCCTACGGGTCCGGGATGACACGGATCGACGAGTAACACATCTCGTCGACAGTGCCCTCGTTCCAGGTGACGTAGCGAGGCTCTTCGAGGTGAACGAGGCTTCGATCCCACCAGCACTCGAAGCGGATCGTGTCGCCACGCTCGATACGGATCTCCTCGACCGGGGTGTAGTTGAGCTGCCACTCGAAACTCCACACCGGAATGTCGAGCAGGACACGCTCATCGGGCGTATCCGGGTGCAGGGTCATCCGGTACGAAGCGCCGAACTCGTGCATGTGGCCGAGCACCGAGAAGATCGTGCCGGTGTTGCGGGCCGCAAGGTCGCACGAGCTGTGGGCAACCGTGCCATCGAGTTGGTCGTAGTCGGATAGTTGTCCGCCGCAGCCGCGGATCATGGAGTCGGGCAGGTACGCAGCCGTCTCCCCATACAGCCCGGCCAGCTCGACCAGGACGGCGTCGCGGTCGCACAGCGGGGCGCCCGTGGCGATTTCCTCGGGCGTGCAGGGCATCTCGGCGGGTGTCGTGTAGGCGGAGCCTCGGATCCGACGAAGACCGGTGGCCACCTCGTCGGGGGTCGCGGTCTGCAGCACGATCGTGGACTGGTCGGGCGGGGTCTCGTGGTCGAAGTGGTAGTGGATCTGGTTGACGATCACGTCGCCTGACTCGAGGTAGATGCCGACACTGTCGGGGAACTCCGATGGTTGCTGGCCAGGCGCCCATCCGTCGATGTTGTACACGCCACCGGTCGTCAGGCCCTCGCCGACGAAACACTCGTAGCCGGGTTTGTCGTCCTCGGCCGAACGGGCCTCGATCTCGGGCAGCGCCGACGCCGGCACACGGCTGATGATCGCATGATGCACGACACTCGCCGCGTCGGGTTCGAAGCTCATACCGGTGACCCAGGTGCCATCGCCTTCGGGATCGGGGACCTCGTAGATCTGGCAGCGGTAGTCGTCCTTTTGCTCGAGCGAACCGACATAGGGCTCGGCCGGGCTCGTCACGATGTCGCGTCGGATCGGATTGAGGAGCGGGGCGGTCGAGACAAGCGGCGTGTCGGGGGCGACATCGAGACCGCCACCGTTGGCCGCCCACTCGGCGAGGACCGCAAGCTCGTCGTCGGTGAGCGACCAATCGTTGAGAAAGTCAGGGCTCTCATCGGAGGGCAGCCACGGCGGCATGTAGCCGACGCCGGTGACAAGCGCGATGTCATCGGCGATCGCTGCGGCATCACCAGCCGTGTCGAGGGCCAGCGTGCTCCAGCCGGGACCACCGCTGCGGTGACAACCCACACAGTTGGCCTGGAGCACCGGCATGACGTGCTCAGCGAACGCCCCGCCCGCGATCTCGTCGGCGGGAATGTCGCTCTCCAACGACCCGGAATCGGTTGCACTGAGGTCGATGCGGTCGGCGACCAGATCGAATTCGAGCGTGATCTCATCGTCGGTGTGAGCGAGGCGAGCGATGTTGACCGGGCCGACGTCGAACGTCGAGCCGAGAATCGACGCGGAGACCGACGCCAAGATCCGGCCGTCGGTGATCGTGGCCTCACCGACGAACACCGCCTCGTTGGTCGTCTCCTTCACGGTGAGGTTGCCGGTGAGCGTCAACGACGCTGTGTCGCCATCGACGAACGAGGTCGGCAGACCTTCGATCGACGTCGGCTCGAAACGGGCGAAGGGGAAGTGGGTCGAGGCGAGGAAGTCGTGCCGGAGACGCTTGTCGCGCAGGTTCGAGTCGGAGGTGAACATCTCGACGTTGACGACAACCTCACCGATCGTCGACGCACTCGGATCCTCGAGATCGAGCAGGATGTCGCCACCGACGACCGTGGTCGTACCGACCGTGGTCTTCTCGGTGCCGGCGAGACGTTCGGTCACGACATACCGGACCTCGCTGCCGTTGTTGGGGCTGATCCGGTAGAGCCGCTGGGTCTCCTCGTCGACCTCCTCGACCGCGATGGTCGGCGCCACGACATCCGTGGTCTGCGGATCACCGTCGGCCAACAACCAATCCCACTGGTCACGGGTCACCATCAAGAGGCTGCCGATGACCACCACACCGAGGATTGCGAACTGACCGGGCTGAAGACGTCGCAGGGCTGCCATACCCCCAGTATGGGCCGCCGACTCATCGGCGTGAAAGCAGCCCCTGGCTCAGGAAGCGCCGATCGATTCCCGAAGACCGAAGGCCAAGATCAGCCCGCGCAGATCCGCAGGCCTCGTGTCGAGATCGTCGAACGCCGCCAGGTCGGCGGCGGCCGAAACAGGATCGCCGAGGAAGTTGTGGACGAACGCCCGGTACACGAGCGCCTCCGGGTGCGCCGGCTCGACGCCGAGCGCCCGGTCGAGGAACGTCAGCCCGATCTCGGCCGGAGCCAGGGCATCCGGGGTCGCCGACCGAGCGAGCAACCAGCCCTGCCCGGCGAGCGCGTCGGGATCCTCGGGCGCCGACTCGAGCATCCACTCCCCGAGCTGGATGCCTGTGAACGGCTCACCCTGCGCCGCGAGCGCCTCAGCGGCGAGTACGACATCGTCCACCGTGAGTTCGGTTTCACTGAACGGCACGGGATCGTCGACCAGCGCAACCGGCTCGACACGGGTGAGCGCGTCGTTTCTCGCGATCTCCGCCAGGCGATCGCGCAGACCCTGCTGAACGACGAGCTGCTCGATGAACGGGGGTGCGTCGAGTTGGTCAAAGGCGTCGAGATGCCCCTTGGCTGCGTCGACGTCACCGACGTCGAGGGCGATGGCCGTGGCGAACACTCGGGCGTCGGCGTAGTCGGGATCGATCGCGACCGCGTCCTCGACGAGGGGCCGGGCGGCGTCGACGTTGCCTTGGAGACGCAGGAACCACGCCTTGTACGCAAGGGCCTCCGTGTTGGCGGGCGACAACTCAAGGACGTCGTCGTACACGTCGATTGCGGCGTCGAGATCACCTTCCCCGAGCAGTTGCTGCGCTTCGAGCAGGAGCTCTCGGGTGGTGACCCGGATCTCACCGGTGATCGTGTCGTTGAGTGTCCGACTGCCGGAGAACTGGGCGAGGAGAATCCCGCCGAGGGTGGCAACGACGGCGATACCGGCCAGCCACATCCAGCCGGTTCCCTTCGCCGTCGGCGACTCGATCGGCGCGGGGTGCTCCCCCGCCTCGATTGCTCGAAGCACCCGGGCGGCGCGGGTGGTGTAGTCGGCCTTCAGCGATTCGTAGTCGGCGTCGTCGAGATCGCCGGCGGCATACTCGGCCTCGAGGTCGTCGAGCGACCCGAGCAGGAAGTCGCGCTCCTCGAGGAGCGCAGGATCGACGCTCATCCCCGATCGGCCATCGCCCGCTCGACCAGCGCCTGGTCCTCACCGGTCGCCTCGAGATCGGCGTCGCGCTTCCATCGGCGGAACACCAGACCAAGGCCGGTGACCGCTACCGCCCCGCCCACGACCGGGAGGATCCACACAAGGGCGGTGATGCCTTCGGCGGAGGGCGTGTAGTCGACATCTTCACCAAAGGTGTCGACGAGTTGGTCGCGAATGAATGCATCGGATCGCCCCTCGTCGACCCAGACCCGGATCTCCCGTCGAATGTTGCGGGCGACGACAACGTCGCTCTCGGCGACCGACTGCCCCTGACAGACCGGGCAGGCGAAATCCTGAGCCAGCGAGTACGCCCGGTCGGCGTTGCTGAGCGGCGGACCCTCGTCGACGGCGGCGAAGACCAGCATCGACAACCCGAGGGCAGCGACGGCCAGCCACGACGCAAGACGGCGGGTCACGACGACACCTCGGTGTCGGCCTGCGCTCGGGCGACGAGTTCCTCGATCTGGTTGTCGAGATCATCCTTGGTGATCCCGCCGATGAGCTTGGCGGCGACCACACCACTCGGGGCGACGAGATAGCTCTCGGGGACGGCGGTGACGCCGTAGTCGACAGCGATTGCGCCCGTGTCGGTGGTGATGACGGGCCACTCGCCGCCGTTCGCGAGGAAGAAGTCGCGGACGTTGGCCGAGGCATCGTCGAACGCAACCGACACGACGATGGCGTCACCGGTGATCGCTCGTTCCTCGGCGAAGGCAACGAGTTCGGGGTGCTCGACGATGCACGGAACGCAGGTCGTGGAGAAGAAATTGACGACGACCCACTGACCACGATGGCCGTCGATGTCGAACCACTGCCCGTCGAGATCTTCTCCTTCGATGAGCGGAGCGAGCCGCCCGACCGCGGTGGAGTTCGCCGCCCGCTCCGACGCCGGTTCGCCGGTGGCAAGCAACACGATCAGGAGCGCGAAGGCCACGGCGACCGGGAGAACGATCCAGACCGCCGTGCGGTTCGGGCCGGTTGCGGCGGTGGCCGTCACGACGGCGCCTCGACGGAGTCGGGTTCGGGGATCAGAGCCGAGGTCGGGGCTATCGGATCTCGACGTCGGCCTGGCACGACAGCGAGGGCCGTGCCCACCGCCATCACGATGCCACCGATCCACAACCAGAGAATCAATGGTTGGACCGTCGCACGGAGCACCACGGCGTCGTCAGCGTCTTCGGGAAAGGACAGCACCGAGAGCGCAATATCGTCCTGGAGGGTCGAACGGACGCTCGGGGTACCGATCGTCTGACCGGCGAACGGGTACGTCGAGATCGCCGGTGCGTAGACTTGACCACCGTCGACACGAATGTCGGCTTTGCGCTCCACCCGATTGGGGTACTCGACGATACGAGACCCCTCGTACGTGAGGGTGTGGCCCGAGATCACGGCACTGTCGCCGGGCTCGAGGGTGAACTCTCCCTGGCGGACGTAGGCGTTGCTTGCGGCGAACGCCACGGCGATCAGGACGACACCGAGGTGCACGATCATGCCGCCGTTGGTGCGACCGACGAGACCGCGCCAGCCCTGGCGTCGGGTGGCGAGCACCACTTGACGCAGCGCGGCACCGCCTGCGAAACCACCGAGGCCGAAGGCCAGCATCGGCGCCCAACCGCGAGCGCCGACAGCAGCGGCAAACACCATCGAACCGACACCGAGCCAGGCGGGCCAGATCAGTCGATCGGACAGGACTTCGCCGCTTGCCTTGCGCCACGGCAGGATCGGGGCAACCGCCATCAAGAACAGCAGGGTGAAGCCGATCGGCATGGTCATCTGATCGAAGTACGGATTGCCGACCGAGATCGTGCGACCGTCGATCGCCTCGACGATCAGCGGGAAGATGGTGCCGAGCAACACCACGAACGCAAAGCCGGCGAAGACCACATTGTTGGCCAGGAACGCGCCCTCCCGCGAGACCGGCGAGTCGATCCGACCGGGGGCCCGGAGCTCATCTCCTCGCCAGGCGATGAGGCCGAGCGACACGATGACGATCAGCGCGAAGAATGTGAGGAACCACGGGCCGATCTGGGACTCGACAAAGGCGTGGACCGACTGCAACACCCCCGAGCGGGTGATGAAGGTGCCGAGGATGGTGAGCGCGAACGTCGAGACGACCAGGGACAGGTTCCAGACCCGCAACATGCCTCGACGTTCCTGGACCATCACCGAATGGATAAACGCCGTGCCGGTCAGCCACGGCAGGAACGACGCGTTCTCGACCGGATCCCAGGCCCAGTAGCCGCCCCAGCCGAGGGTCTCGTAGCTCCACCACGCACCGAGCACGATGCCAAAGGTGAGATACCCCCACGCCAGCACGGTCCACCGGCGGGTGGCGACGAGCCAGCCCTCGCCGACCCGACCGGTGACGAGCGCCGCGATCGCGAAGGCAAACGGCACCGTAAACCCCACATAACCCAGATAGAGGATCGGCGGATGGAACGCCATCAGGATGTGGTTCTGGAGCAGCGGATTCGGGCCGGGGCCGTCGTAGCCGGCCGGTGGATCGAACGAGGTGAACGGCGCTGACGGGCCGACCATCAACAAGAAGAAGAAGGCGCACACCACGAAGAGCGTGAGCATCACCCACTGCATCATCGGGTCGTCGCCGTCGTTGCGGAACTTCACGACGACCGCGACGACATAGCCGCACAACACGAGCACCCACAGCAGCACCGAGCCCTCGAGCGCCGCCCAAAGGGTGGCGATGTTGAACAGCGCCGGGGTCTGTGACGAGCCGTTGTCGGCCACGAACTGGACGGTGAAGTCACGCGTGATCAGGGCTCGCTCCATGATCACGACGGACGCGACCGATGCGAGAGTCATCAACCCGACGAGCAACTTGGTGTCGGCGAACCAGCGGGGCCGATAGCCGAGAATCCCGAGCAGCACGACGATGACCCCGGCGATGGCGCAGGCGGCGCCGACGGTGACCGACGCCGAACCGAGAGCGACGTTGCTCACGCGCAGGCCTCGGCGACGACCACCTGCTCCGCGCTTTCAGCGAGACGATCTTCGTACCCGTCGTCGTTGATGTAGTCGTTGTCGTGCTTGACCCGCATGCGGTCGGAGGCGAAGTACCAACCGTCGTCGGCGAGGCCGTCGAACCCGTCGACATCGGGATCCAACTGCACCCACGCGCCGTCGAGCACCACCGGAACGTCGGGCTCAAACAATTCGGCCGGGTCACCGAAGTGCACGATGTCGGCCGAGACGCCACCGTGCGTAATCGAGAACGCCACGATCGGTAGATCACCCTGGAAGCCCTCGACGATTGAGCAACCGATCGGCAGACCCTGGAGGGTGAACCGCTCGTCGCCGAGTTCGTCGCGGCGTTCGACCGCTTCGTCAGCGTTGTAGAAGAACAGCGAGCCCGACGCGAGATTCCAGACGAGACCGACGACCGCACCGACCATCACCAGCGCAATCAGCGCCGGAACGACCTTGCGGCGACGAGTTCGGGCCGGTCGAGGTTCTTGAGGGGCGAGGGAGTCGTCGGCGACGGTGTCGCTCACGAGTCGTCCTCCGCCGTCATCCAGCGGCGTCGCTCGACGGGAACGCGGGCAGCTAAGGCTCGGCCGCGAACGGCCAAGCGGAACGCGTAGATGCCGAGGGCGCCGAGGGTGATGCCCCAGCCGGCGAGCAGGTACCCGAGATGCGTCACGATGCACCTCCCGACGTTGCGGCTTCGGCCCGACGGGCAGCGATCGCCTCGTCGAGGTCGCCGTCGCGGAGCTCTCGTTCGAGCCAGGCGATCCGGAACCGGTGGGTCATCGCCCAGGTGTAGAAGACGCCCCACACGACAATGCCGAGAAACATCGTGAAGAGCGTCCAGTCCTCAAGTTTCCCATCGGTGATCGACGACTGTTGGTGGAGCGTGCGGTCGGCCCACCACTCGACCGACCGGTTGATGATCGGGATGTTGATGGCGGCGATGACGCCGACGACGGACGCCCGGGTCGCAACGGCCGACTCGTCGCCGCCCATCGACCGCACGGCGAGGTAACCGATCATCATCACGAACAGGATCAGGGTGGTGACAAGGCGGACATCGCCCCACTCCCAGTAGGTATTCCAGGTCGGACGCCCCCAGATGGAGCCGGTGATGAGCGTGAGCCCACAGAAGATGACACCGACCTCGGCCGAACTGTGAGCGACGATGTCCCACCAGACGGAACGCTTCCACAGCCACATCACCGAGCCAACCGCAGTGACGGAGAAGGCGACATAGGTGAGAATCGCCGACGGGACGTGAACAAAGATCATGCGCACCGAGTCGGCCATGAGGTCGTCCTCCGGGGCGACGAAGAAGCCGAGCAGGACCATCGTCACGACGCCGACGAGCGCGGCTGCTCCGAGCAATCGAGTAGTGCGGGATCCGGTGTGGGCGGGAAGATCGAGTGGGGGGTTGGTCATGTCTCCTCCAAGAGCACGCCGTACGACAATGCTCCCAGGACCACGTTGATGACGCCGAACCCGGCGAGCAGACCCAGCCAAGACCAGCCGTCGACAGCCACCGATCCGAGAGCGTCGTCGAACGCCCGAGTCGCACCGACGAGCACCGGGGCCAGCACCGGGAGCAGCAAGATCGGCAGGACCGTCTCACGGGCTCTCACTCCGGCCACGAGCGCTCCGAGCAGGGTACCGGCCGCCGCAATCCCAACGGTGGCGACCAGGCAGGTCGCAAACACGAGCCCCCACGCCTCGACATCGGCGCTGTAGAGCACCACCACCCCGGCCAGAAGCGCGATCTCGACGACGAGCAGCTGCACAGCAACGGCAATGGACTTTCCGACGAACACCGCCGGCGGTTCGATGCCAGCCAGGAGCAGTGCCCGACGGGCGCCGTCGGTGGTCTCGATCGAGGTCGAGCGCTGAACGGCAAGGGTCGAGACGAACATGATCGTGACCCAGAAAAGGCCCGAGGTCGCCTGCAACAAGACCGGCCGGTTGGCGTCGAGCGCGAAGCCGAACAGCACGAGAACGAGGCCGGCGAAGGGCACGACCTGACTGAACGTGACCCGCGAGCGCCACTCGATCTGGAGGTCTTTTGTGGCGACGAGCCAGGCATCACGCAGCATCGTGGCCCCCCGGCTCGCGGCTGCCTCGTTCGTCGGAGGTGATGGTGCCGCCAGCGACCGTGAGGTGGCGGGTGGCAAGGTCGAGCGTGCGGTCGAGTTCGTGTGAGGCGAGCATCACCGTGGCGCCTGCCGACGCAGCGTCGAGGATGACCTGGTCGATCAGGTCGCGTCCGCCTTGATCGAGACCCGAGTGAGGCTCGTCGAGCAACCAGAGGCGAGGGCGGCGAACGACCACCGCAGCGAGCGCGGTGCGACGCCGCTGCCCCGCAGAAAGATTCCGCACCGTAACGTCGCGCAGGCGTTCGGCGACACCGAGGCGGTCGAGCGCCGCCGGCACCGCATCGTCGTCGATGCGAGACGCGCGAGCCCAGAAGCGCAGGTTCTCCTCGACGGTCAGGTCGTCATAGAGCGCCGTGTCGTGCCCGAGCAGCCCGACCGACCGTCGCACGGCAGCGCGGTCGGTCACCAGGTCGTGGCCCAGCACCTCGGCCCGGCCGGACTCGATCCGCAACAAGCCGGCGCAGACCCGCAGCAGGGTCGACTTGCCGGCGCCGTTGGGTCCCTGGACGAGCACGATCTCGCTTTCGCCGACCTCGAGATCGGCGCCCGCGAGCGCCGGGAACCGGCCGAGCAAGGCGACAACGCCCCGGAGCGAAACGATGGACACCACGAAACGCTAGCGCCGCCCCGGCGGCGGTCCGGCGTGAACACGGTCGGGTTCTGCCGGTCGACCGACCCTGCGCCGGGTCTAGCCTTCGGGGCATGGCCCCCATCCGACTCGTGCTCGCCGTCGTGGCCGTCGCCGCGCTGGCGGTGGCGTGCAGCGACGACGTCGGCACCACGGAAGGGCGCCAGGATCCAGCTGCTGCGGCCGCCGCCGACCTCGATGCGCAAGCTGCGGCACCGCGCGACGACGTTGATGTCGACGGGCCGTCCTCGAACTCGTCCACGACGACATCGAGCACCACCACGACCACCATCCCCGGCATTGTCGTCAACAAATTCGCGCTCACGATCGACGACTGTTTCGACCAGCTCGAGGATCTCGCCGCCGGCCGGCCNCGGGAAGTCACCACCAAGATCCCCTGCGACGAACCCCACGACGCCCAGATCTTCAGCCGACTCTCCTATCCGGCCGAGCCGGGAGAGCTGTATCCGGGCGACGACATCGTCGAGGACTACGCCCTCGCCGCCTGCTACCTCCGATTCGAAGCCTGGGCCGACGCGATCTACGAGACCAGCGCACTCGAGATCCGGGCCTTTATCCCGACACGCGACGACTTCGAGGCGCAGAGCTACCGAGGAATCCAGTGCTTCGTCGAGCGCAACGACGGTGACAAGCTCGTCGGCACCTCGCGCAGCAGCGGGCTCTGAGCCCTCGCCACAGGGTCCGCACCGGCGCCGAGGCCGCCGACTACCGTCACATCTGGTCGGCGGGCATGACCAGGAGGTTTCCTCCATGGCGTTCGCGCCCTTGGTTCTGGCCATCGTCATCGGCGCCATCGTCGGCGCCTGTCGCGGCGGTCACGTCGCCGCGCTCTCCGGCGTTCGTTTCGCCTCGCTGTCGCTCGTCGTGATGGCGGTCATCAGCAGCGTCGCAATCGAGCATCTCGACCTCCCCGCTCCGGGCTGGATTGCGCTCGGATCCCTCGTGATGGCCCTGGCCTTCGCCTTCCGCAACATCCGACTCGCCGGCATGGCGGTGGTGAGCGTCGGCATCATCGCCAACCTCGTCCCGCTCGTGGTGAACGGAGCGACGCCCGTCCGGCCGGAGGCACTCGTCGAGGCGGGCATGGTCGACGCCGCCGACCTCGAACACGTGACCTTGTCCGGGCCCTACGAGTTGAGCGATGCCGACACCTCGCTTGCCTCGTTGGGCGACACGATCCCACTGTCGTTCGCCAAGCAGGTCGTGTCATTCGGCGACCTCATCATCCTCGTCGGCATCGCCGACGTTCTCGCCAACCTCCTGGCCCGGCGTCGGCGGCCGGCCGTCCCGCTGAGCGCGCTTGCGAGCCTCGAGGCCTTCGGGTGGCACGAGGCGGAGGAAGCCTCGGGCTCGATCGTCGAGCTGCGTGCTGAGATGCGCAGCCTCTACCCCGAAGACGAAGGCGGGGTCGTGCGGGTCTTCGCCAACACGAGCGCGAGTCCGGTCCAGGACTGCGGGGTCGCCCCGCCGCCGGCGGCCGAATCGCCGTCCCAGTACTCCGCGAACCCTGAGCGCACCGCTCCGGCGATCGTTCGTCCCCGCAACTCCTCCCCGACCTCCGTCTCGGCCGGTCCGCGATCGAGGGCCCTCCAGAGGAGGTAGGCCAACTGGGGCCACACCGGCCCCCGCCAGTAGGACGACGGGTCGTACATCGGCTCGGTCGGATGAACGCCGCGGGGCCCGAACGCGCCGCCGTGATCGGCCGAGTCGGCGAGCGAGGCGACCGCTGCAGCCCGTTGATCCGTGTCGTCGACCACGAGCAGGGCACACAGTGGGTCGGCCGTGCGGATCCGGCCCGACGTCGACGCGCCGGGACCGGCGTCGACCCAGGTCGCAAGGTCGGCATCCCAGCGATCTTCGATCAGCGGGACAAGCGCATCGACGTCAGCGAGCAGCTCGTCGTCACCGGTGACCGAAGCCAGTTCACGGGCGTTCCACACCGTGAGGGCGTTGAAACTCACAGAGGCGGCGCCGAACGCGGGATTGGCGAGCGGGCCACCGGTCGGACCGAACTCGAGCGACGTGAGCAGATCGATCTTGTGTCGACGCCACACGTCGAGATCGAAGCCGGAGCCCGGGCAGTAATGATCCCAACGGGGCGAGTCGTCGCAGCCGGTCTCCCACGGGTGCACCACAGTGATCAGACCCGACTCCGGGTCGCGAGCCCGGTCACGCACTAAGAACCGGAGGCCAGCGTGGGCTCGCTCAGCGAGTTCGTCGGGCACGTCGATCCCCCGGCGGCGGAGTTGGGCGACCGCATGGCCATACATCGGCGGCTGGGTGATCGATGAGCTCCCTGCCCTTCCCCAGAGATCGACCGGCACCTGCGGATCGAGTTGGTAGCCCATGTGGGGAACGAAGCCGACGCCGTCCTGAAGTTCGAGGACGCACCCGAGCTCGGCCACTGCTCGATCAGGCCGCTCGAGGTCGGCCCAGATCAGGGTGTGGAAACAGGAATCCCAGAGCCACAACCAGGGGTACACCTCCGTGTTCGGTGCGGTGTAGCCATGGTCGACCCAGGCGTCGTCCATCAGGCGTCCGACCGACGACGTGATCGTCTCGATCGTGATGTCACTCTCCGGATCGGGCATGGTGGACGACATGGCCGTCTGCGCTTTCGTGTCGTTCCGACTGGGTCTCACCGACGGCGTGTCGGTTGTGACCGGGCACTGGCAGCGCGCCGTCGAGTCGATGGGCTTCGACACGATGACGGTCGCCGGCGAGGGTCCGGTCGATCGGACCGTAGCCGGACTCGAGTTGGCTGCGGCCAACCCTCCCGACCTGGACGAGCTACGCGCCGCCCTTGCCGACGCTGATCTGATCGTCGTCGAGAACCTCTGCACCATCCCGCTCAACCTGCCCGCCGCCCGCGCGGTCGCCGAGATCTGTGCCGGTCGACCGACGGTGATGCATCACCATGATCCACCCTGGCAGCGGGCCCACTTTGCCCACATCACCGAGCTCCCGATCGAGGACCCGGCTTGGCGTCACGTCACGATCAACGACCTCACCCGCGATCAGTTCCACGACCGCGGCATCGACGCCGTGCGGATCTACAACGGCTTTCCCACCGACACCCGGCCCGGCACCTCCCCCGAGCTGCGGGCAATGCTCGACATCGCCCCCGACGAGGTCGTCCTCGCGCATCCCGTTCGGGCCATCGAACGCAAGGATGTCCCGCGAGCCATCGCGATCGCCGAAGAACTCGACGCCACCTACTGGCTCTGGGGGCCTGCCGAAGACGGCTACGGCGACGAACTCAGCCGGATACTCGACCG
>FUFK010046372.1_pt1 | contig 48992 bp, 49 predicted proteins | sample 1021851 | NCBI WGS metagenome assembly FUFK01 (sample SAMEA51879418, study PRJEB19060) | metagenome
ATCTTTGCCATGTCAAGGCAACGTCATAAACCCCTAGACCACGAGCCCCTAGGTAAACCAAGCCACCTGACATTTCTATTAAACCAATTCGGTGGGTGGTCGTGAAGCTCAACCGATGATCTTGGAAATTTTTCCACCGCACCCGGGTTGTGAACAAAAACCGGCCATGCGCGTTCGACCGTTGGCCATCGCAATTTTTTGACCCCGTAGGATTGGTCCGTACGTTTTGCACTTCATGCAGTACCCCTGGATGTCGGCCATGCTCTTCATGCCGACGAGACGGTCAGGATATTGAACACTTCTGTGCGTGATTGCTCAAAACGCATCAATTTCCACCTTTGAGGGGGGGTTTGGAACGTGAAATCGGTCGAAAATGAGAAACAACAACAACCACCTTGTGAAAAACGCCACACTGCGCCGCTGCGTACACAGGCCATCCTACGACACCGGCACCTCATAACCATTCCTTGTCGCATAACTCACATTATGCGACGGATCGTGTTCGTCATTTTCCCGGTTGATCGCCAAACTTGAGGTTCTCGAGCTCATCGTCTGGAATCTCAAAGATTCCGACCAACGGAGGCCCGAGCATCATGCCGTCGATGCCACCGTCCTCAACATCCAACGTGGCCTGTATCTCATCAGAGATTCGTTTCCAGTCTGCGGATGTTTCGAAAGCAGATTGCACCAGCATCATTGATTTGTTTTCAGCACCAAGGCCCAGCCAGGCTCCGATGCAGCCAGGTTGGCGCCGTTTGTACTCTTGGCGAACTTTCAACATACGACGTAATCGGGCATCCGATCCTTTTCGGCCTGAGCAAACAATGGTCTCTATCCATGCCATGAAAATACCTCAATAGTTATTCAAATTATGATTGCTGTTAACGTTCGTCGAGTCAATGTTATGAATAAATCAGTGTGCGATGTATTGTCCGTTCAACACGGTGCCCGAAAACGGCGTGTCCGATGGACTCAGGGTGACGGCTTCCCAATTCGGGCCGTCAACGATGTTGAAGTTCGCAACGCCCCCTTCGACGATGGTTCCGTGGGATGCACCGGATGGATGAGGCGTGGTTTTCGCAGCGTTCACGGTGATGGCAGCGAGTGCAACCAACGGGTGCATGCCGCAACGTTGCACCATCAGGGATGCCATGAAGGGCAGACTCATCGTTCTGCAGTTTGGATTAAAGTCACTGGCGAGCGTAAAGCGCAGATCGTGTTCAACAATCGCGTCCATGTCGGGCCATTCATCGCCCATGGCGTACGGTGTTCCGGGCAGGAACCCAGCGTTGACGCCGGCCGAGTCCATCCNGAGNCGCGTCTCCATGGAGGTGTGGTAGGCGTGGTCGGCGGTCGTAACGCCCAGAGCAGCCGCTAAATCACCGCCCCCACCGTCGACGAACTCATCCACGTGCATGCGAAGGTCGAGCTTGGCGTTCCGCGATGCCTTGAGCACATCCTCGCTCTGCTCAACCGTGAACCAACCGGGTTCGCAAAAGACGTCCGCAGACCGAGCAATGCCCTGGTCGACGACTGCGGGGAGTTGTTCGCTGAGGAGTGACTCAACGTAGTCCGTTGCCGTTGCTCCGGAAGGNACGTCGTGGGCACCCATCCATGTGGGGTCGATGGTGGGCAGGTGGTCAATCCCATTCAGTTGTTCNGCCAATCGTAAGAGCCTGAGTTCCGACGCTGTGTCAAGGCCGTATCCGCTCTTGGCTTCGAGGTGCGTGGTTCCCGAACGAAGCGCTCCCCTGAGACGTTGNTANCCGAGTTTCACCAAAGCNTCATCCGTCGCATCTCGNGTTTCACGCACCGTGTGTTGAATACCGCCACCCATGTTGGCGATTTCGGCGTACGTTTTCCCCTCGCGTCGCCAGCTGACCTCACGAGAGCGATCTCCAGCCCAGATCAAGTGCGTGTGACCGTCGATCAGACCCGGCACAATGGACTGGCCTTCAAGATCGAACACCGAGACATCCTTGTTAGGCCCGTTGATGCGGTACGCGGATAACCCCCACTCCGAGGCAACTTCCTGTGAAGACTTAATTGATTCAATCAGTCCGTCCTTTACAATAATTGCCTTTCCAGGGCCGTATGTTTGCTCATCAAGACCACTCCCTGTTGAGCCAAAATGCGCCATGCGACCAGCGTTGAGATAGATGGTCCGCATGGTTGACTTGATGAGAAGAGGGTTGAAGAACAATCGGTCTGTGGCCGAATCATGGCTGGTTGGACGTTGGGCATAGAAACGACCGCACACACGCTGTCNTTCGGATTGGTTGATTCCGAAGGNATCCCGCATCCNGCTGTGAGCGACACCCTCCGTCCAGACCAGGGNGGCATTCATCCGCGAGAGGCTGCCGATCATCACAAAGAAGTCGCAGCGCAGTTGTTTTCTGGCGTGCTCGAGAAGTACGAACTGANGCCCGAAGACATCGGTGCGGTAGCGTACTCACAAGGTCCCGGTCTTGGCCCCTGCCTTCGCGTAGGTGCGGCTGTAGCCCGTGGTTTAGCGACCCGCATGGATGCACCGCTCATCGGCGTGAACCATTGCGTTGCACACATTGAGATTGGACGACAGCAATGCGGATGCGACGACCCGGTTTTGTTGTACGTGTCCGGAGGCAACACGCAGGTCATCGCCAGATTGAACGGACGCTATCGTGTTCTGGGCGAGACCCTTGACATCGGGATCGGCAACATGTTGGACAAGTTTGCCCGGAACCAAGGGATTCCGTTTCCCGGGGGTCCGAAAATCGAGCAGTTGGCCAATCAATACCTCGAGCGCGAACCGAACCCAGACATGGAAGGTTTGCAACTGCCCTACGCAGTGCGCGGCATGGACCTNGCGTTCTCTGGCCTGCTCACGGCTGCACAACGCCTCATCGACAACGGTGCTCCTTTGGACGCCGTGTGCTGGTCCTTGCAAGAACACGCCTTCGCTTCGTGCGTGGAAGTTGCCGAACGAGCGATGGCGCACACCGGTAAAACAGAGCTGCTGCTCGGCGGAGGTGTTGCTTGCAATCAGCGCATGCGGACCATGTGCGAATCGATGGCGTCCGACCGCGAAGGTTCATCGCATGCGCCCCCACGCATGTACTGCATCGACAACGGCACGATGATCGCTCTGCTCGGTTGGCTCGAACTGCAAAAGCGAACAACTGCATTGGATCAAAGCGCAATTGACCAGTATCTCCGAACCGACCAGACGCCCATTGTCTGGTCCTAACCGAGGCATACGGTTTTAATGGGTGGTCGTGCGCAGAAATCCGGGGGTCTCACCAATCAACGGACGACGGGGCGGCAGAAAAGAGGAATTCAATCCATTCGCAAAGGATGCCTCACAGCAGCACCGACGTCGGAGGGACGAGCGAGAGCGTCAAAATGCTCGCCGCCCAGCCACCGCCCCTGCAGAACCTGCGGCCGCACCGACCAGAGACATCAAGGCCGATTTTGAACGAAAACAACGCCAGGCAATGGAGAAGTTGGAGCAAGAAGGACACGTCGCATCCCCAGCTGTCGCACCCGTGCCGGTTCCGGCCGAACAGCAAAAAGACAAGGAAGACGACGGTCCAGCGGTTCAGTCCCATGCCGATCGAATCGCTGAACTGAGACGAAAATCCGAAGCAACAAAACAAAGCGCATCAAGAATTGAAGCGGCCCCGGAAACGGCCGTTGAGGTCGCTTTAACCTCGGAAGAACAAGACCTTTCTGCAGACATAGAAACCGAATCAAGCAAGGCCGGTGGGTCGAGCTCACTCGCTGCAGAACCAGCGACCAAGGTCACGAAAGATGTCTTTGCAACCATTGAGACAAAAATCACACCAAAACAAGATCGGCGCCGAGGTCGGCGACGGTTCGACAAAAAAGGTGGCGGCCGTCAAAAGCAGGAAAAGAAGCTCAATCGACAAAAGTACCTTGAATACAAGTACGCCGCAAAGGACATCCTCGACAACCCAAACGTCCCGGAAGAACACCGCTCCAACGTTCTTGGTCAAATTTGGGCCAAGGGTGAACGCCAAGGCATTGATGAGTGCCTGTCGTTCATTGAAATGAAGGAAGCCGAACTAATCCTGCCCTCTGAGATCGGGGACGAACTCCGAGAACTCGTGAAGCGCATGACCACAAAGAGATGATACCGTGACCGAAATAACCGTTCAAAACAACACCGTCGTGCGAGTGCACTACACGGGTACGCTTCCGGAAACCGGCGAAGTGTTTGACAGCAGTGAGGGGAAAGATCCGTTGACCTTTCTGGTTGGCCACAAGCAAATGATATCGGGGTTTGAGGAAGAAATGATTGGAGCGAAATTGGGAGAGCGACGGGAATTTACGCTTGAACCGGAACGTGCTTACGGGCATCCACTGGATGAACTGATCATGGAATTCCCAAAAGCCGAGTTTTCTCAATTGGAAACCAGCGGCGTGTCCATCGAGGTCGGGATGCAGCTCGTTGCGCAAACCTTCCAAGGACCCGCGCCGTTCATCGTTCAGGCCGTTGGCGAGGAAACCATCACGGCGGATTTCAACCATGCGATGGCTGGAAAAACCCTCTGCTTCTCGGTCGAAGTGGTTGAACTTCGTGCTGCAAGCGATGAAGAAGTTGACCACGGGCACGCACACGGTCCAGGTGGCGTCCAGCACTGAATCAAGGCGAGTCTTGATGAAGTGAATCGCTGTGTCGCCTGCATGGGCACGGACCGCAAACCCGACTGGCGGACCCTCAGTGGGCTGCCGCTCCCACTGTCAGCACGCCCGCAACCGGATGGGTTTTCCCTTCCCGATGCTGGGCAACCCCCGTACACACGAGGCATCCACGAAACCATGTATCGGTCCCGTTTGTGGACCATGCGTCAATACGCTGGATTTTCGAGTGCTGAAGAAACAAACGAGCGGTTCAAAATCCTTCTTGAACGCGGTCAAATGGGCCTTTCGGTTGCGTTTGACCTTCCCACCCAACTCGGCATGGATGCCGATGATGAACTGTCGTACGGTGAAGTTGGGAAGGTTGGGGTGTCGATTTCGTCCGTGGAAGACATGAAACTCCTCTTCGATGGTATACCGCTTGATTCCGTGAGCACGTCGATGACCATCAACGCACCGGCCATGGTGCTGCTGGCCATGTACGTGGTTGCAGCAGAAGAGCAAGGCGCTACGATGGATCAGCTCAAAGGCACCATCCAAAACGACATTCTCAAAGAGTACATCGCCAGAGGAACCTATGTTTTTCCGCCAAAAGAAAGCATGCGATTGATCACCGATGTCTTTGCTTTTTGCGGTGAGCACATTCCCAAATGGAACACCATCTCAATCTCTGGCTACCACATTCGTGAAGCCGGTTCAACGGCGGTGCAGGAAGTAGCGTTCACGCTCGCCAACGCACTGGCCTACGTGGATGCAGCCATTGCGAAAGGACTTGATGTGGATGCATTTGCACCACGGTTGTCGTTCTTTTTCAACTGCCACAATGACTTCTTTGAGGAGATTGCTAAATTTCGGGCCGCACGAACGCTCTGGCACGACCTGATGGTTGAACGATACGACCCAAAAAATCCCAAATCCACCATGCTTCGATTCCACACTCAGGTGGCAGGTGTCAGTCTCACCGCACAGCAACCGCTGAACAACGTTGCGCGGGTAACGATTCAAGCGCTCGCGGCCGTGATCGGTGGCACGCAAAGCCTTCACACAAACTCCTACGATGAGGCCCTCGGTCTGCCCACAGAAGCGTCAGCCACCGTCGCGCTCAGGACCCAGCAAATCATCGCCGAAGAATCCGGCGTTGCGGACACCGTTGATCCCATTGCTGGCTCCTGGCACGTCGAGCAACTGACCAAGGCCGTGTACGATGGAGCGCGTGCCATCATCGAGCAAATCGAGCAAAAAGGCGGCGCCCTCAACGCCATTGAGGACGGTTGGCAACAACAAGAGATTCACCTCTCCGCCTATCAACATCTCAGCGAAGTCGAACAAAACAAGCGAAAAATTGTCGGCGTGAACCACGGAACAATGGACGAGCACGAAGGCGTTCCCGTGATGAAGACGGACGCCACGCTTGGTGAACAGCAGTCCATTCGTCTCGGTAAACTCAGATCAACACGAGACAACGAGAAGGTTGGCACCTGCTTGCAAGATGTACGTCGGTGTGCAGCCACGGAGGAGAACCTGTTTCCAGCCGTCCTCGAAGCCGTGCGGGCGCGAGCAACGCTGGGTGAGATCATCAACGTCATGAAAGACGAATTTGGCACGTACACCGCACCCAGCGGATTTTGAGGTGAAGGAATGAAATTTGGGCCCGTTTACATCGACCACATTGGCATCGCGACGCACCGGCTTGACGACCACACCCCGTTTTGGTCCCTCTTGGGCCTTCACCGAGGAAACGAAGACGAAACCGTGGCGGACCAGGGCGTCACCACGAGATTTTTCTCCACGTCCCACAACGAAGGCATCGCTCCCGTTGCCAAAATTGAGCTTCTTGAACCGACCGGTGAAGACACACCCGTCGGTCGATTTCTCAACAAGCGCGGACCCGGTGTTCAGCAAGTGTGTCTTTCCGTGGGCGACCTCAACGGCCTGCTTCAGCACCTGCTCGAGCACGGCGTACGACTCATCGATGAACAGCCGAGGAAAGGCGCAGGCGGGAAAATGATCGCCTTTGTGCATCCTGCCTCGACGGGCGGTGTGCTGGTTGAGTTGAGTCAATTGGACATCGCACAGTGATGCGAACACCTATAATCGGCCTTGAACAATTNCTTTCCGATGAGGACCTGCATTGACCAACTGCTCGCCCTGCCACACATTGATGCACCCAGCCTGAAAGGCGAGGTTCACTACCTTGCGGGTCGACTGGAACAACTCCGGATCCAGCGCACCATCAGCAACGAAGCCTACCTCGACGCTGGAGCCATCCAAGGTGCCATTGAACTCGTGGCGAACATGATCGACATGGGCGTTCCACAAACTGAGATTCAAGAACACCTGCGGTCAACGCTTCGTCGTGCGAACCGCATTGAAACCAAGCACCCAGGACTCAACTGGGCCGTGGAATCCGGTCGAGCGAGTTGAAAGGCGCATGCCCGAGACCCTGCTTTCGGTTCAATCCGCGACCAAGCGGTTTGGCGACGTTGTGGCCTTGGATTCGGTTGATTTGGACATTCACCAAGGCGACATCGTGGGTTTGGTTGGCTCAAACGGTGCTGGAAAAACCACCTTGCTTCGCTTGCTTTCCGGCGTGTATCGTCCCACCACGGGGCGGGTGGTGTTGGGTGACGATTCCGACGTTGTCAACGCTCGAAATCGACTTGGTGTTGTGCCTGAAAACACCGGACTGTACGCCCGTTTGACGGCTTGGGAAAACATACGCTACCACGCTCGAATTCACGGAGTATCGGACGATGAAGCGTGGAATCGGACGTCGTATTTTGCAAAGCACCTAGACATGTTGGATGCGCTTGGACGGCACACAAAGGGGTTCTCGCGAGGGATGCGGCAAAAAACCGCCTTGCTGCGCGCGCTGGTTCATGCTCCATCGGTGTTGTTGCTCGACGAACCAACCGCAGGGCTTGACGTCACCAGCGCCCGCACGGTGCGTGAACTGGTGCAGCAACTCGGCGAGGAAGGTGGAACCGTGATTTATTCCACGCACCAACTCGCCGAGGCGCAACGTGTCTGCAACCGAATTGTCATCATCCACAACGGCGAAGTCCGAGCAGATGGAACACCTGAAGCCCTGCTCGATCAGACCGAGACCTCGAATTTGGAGGAAGCCTATGTTTCACTGACCGGCGATGCTGCTCGAGCACGGGAAGAGGACTCCAAACCCTTGTCACGGTGGTCGTCGTGGTGGCGAGGCTTGTTTACACCAAACGTTCCAGGAGGTGGTGAAGATGAGTAGTGCGTTTGGACGTGTAAGGACCATCGCCAAGAAAGAATTGGTCGAATTTGTGCGGGACTGGAGAACGATTTTGGCCATTCTTGTCATTCCGCTTTTGCTGTTTCCGATTTTGTTCATCCTCTTCCCGCTGCTGCTGGCCTCTGAAGCGGCTGAGTTGAACGCCATCAACGTTGATGTTGTGGTTCAGGCCGATGACGTACCCGATGATTTAGAATCGATGCTGGACAACGCCAGCCTCAATCTTACCTACGAGCCCTTGCCCGAGGTCGAGGAACTCTCCGCACCGTTGGGCGAGGACGACCGGCTTCGCAACGGATCGATTGATGCGTTGCTTCGATTGAGGCAAAACGGAACCGTGCTCGAATACGCCGTCCTGTACCTATCAACGTCCGAGCAAAGTCTCGAAGCACGGAGTCGGACCTTCGATGTGTTGGGTGCCTGGGAGGAAAACGAGACCGTGCGAAGAATTGATGCAGCCGGACTCGACGCCAACGAGACGCTGGATCCTTTGCGATGGAACGGCGACATTGGCCAAAGTGATGTGGCCACCCAAGGTGAACAAGCCGGCATGGCGTTGTCGCTCTTCATTCCACTCGTCTTGGCGGTGTGGACGTTCTCATCCGCCATTCAACCATCCATCGACATGACCGCAGGAGAGCGTGAGCGCGGCACGCTCGAAGCGCTCCTTGGCCTACCGTGCACACGCATGGAGCTTTTGATGGGCAAATGGTTGGCGGTAGCGACCATCACCGGTGTTGGCGTTTTGCTGCAGGTCGCAGGCTTGTTGTTTGCCATCGGCTATCTCGCCACCTCCGATGTCATATCGGCACCGAGTGTTTCGCCGGCTGCTCTCGCCTTCCTGTTCGTTGCAGTCCTGCTTTTCGCCATCATGGTCGTGGCCATCGAGATGGCGTTGGCCATGCGCTCCCACAGCGTCAAAGAGGCAGGTTCCATCTTGGGACCGGCCGTGTTGGTCATCCTCTTCCCGGGCCTTTTTTCTCAGGTGATCAACCTGGATGGGATTGAAACCTTCTGGTTTGCCGTTCCCGTTGTCAACGTGCTTTTGGCGTTGCGTGAGCTCCTGATGAACAGAATCGTCTACAGCCACGTCGTCGTTTGGGTGGTGTCCTCCACCTTCTATGCATTCGTCGCAGCGTACTACGCCGCCCGGCAATTCAAGCGAGAGGACATTGTTGTCAGTTTGTCTTAACCGCCGAACGCGACCAAGGACTCTCGAACGATGTCGACGATGAGGTCGATCTCTTTCGACGTGATGTTGAAATGCGGCGTAAATCGCAAGGCGTTTTCACCACCGTGAATCACGCCGAGACCACGGCGACGGCACCAAGGTTCAACCGCATCCATACCGACAACGGGGAATCGATGAGGCTCAAGTTCAGCGCAACACAGCAGTCCGGTGCCTTGTACCTTGGTGATCACGTCTGGAAATTCTTTTTGCAAAGCCTTGAATTTTTCAACGAATTCGACCCCTCGCTCTCGAATGTTGTTGCGCAATTCGGGAGTGATGCTGTCCAAAACAGCAACAGCAGTCTCCAGTGCTCTTGGGTTGGTGGTCATCGTGTTCCCGTAAATACCCGTCACGTAGAGCTTCGAGGCGCGCTCGTTCATCCCGAGGACGGACAACGGGTATTGACCGGCGTTCATGGCTTTTGACCATGTTTCGAGGTCGGGTGCTTCGCAATCTTGGAATCCGTCGTAGTCGACCACGGACAATGTCCCTTGACCGCGAATGCCCGCTTGTATGGAGTCAACCAGCAGCATGCTGTCGTGTTCGAGGGTCAACCGCCGGGCGGCGTCGTAAAACTCCCGTGATACGCATGCGCCGGGATTGCCTTCGCCTTGAACAGGTTCGATGGCGAAAAGTTCGATGAACACATTCTGGGCCGCTGCGTCCTCGAAGGCTTTCTCCAAGGACGGAACGTCGTTGGCAGGTACCAGGATGAGGTTGTCCCGTTTTTGGAAGCTCGCCAGATGCTTGTCGTACTTCCCTTTGCAGGAGTGCGACATCTGCGCTGGACGGTCGGTGCGTCCGTGGAACCCTTGTTCAACCGCCATGATTTTGATCGTCTTTCCTTCGTGCTTGCCACCTTTTTGCGTCATCAACTTTGCATTGACGTCAGCGATGCGAAGACTGACCGTAACCGATTCAGAACCGCTGTTCATGCAGATGAACTTGTCAAACGGACACCAACCGCGAGTGTGTCCAAGCTCCTTTCTGAGACGGTCGTCAAGCCGCTTTTGCGAAAACGAGGCCGTCATGACGTTGGCCATGACCCAATTTCCAGACATGGATTGCATCACGGCTTCAGGTCCGTGTCCAGCCCCCAACATCCCGTATCCGCCGTTGTCGTGGACAACCGCTCCGTGGGAGGTGATGATCCACGGACCGCGTGCCGCAAGGGCAACGTACGGGTTGACCGTTGCTGGGTTGTAGAAGTTGACGTAGCCTTCTTGGAGGGATGTGATGAGGTTTCGCTCGTCGGAATCAAGGTACAGTTCAGGGTATTCCGTTGCTAAGGTTTGGAAGCGCGTGAAACCTTCCCGGATGGCCAAGGACAATTTCGGGTCGGTTTCAAGAAACGAAAGAATTTCAGAATCGTGCAGACCGGGCGTTTCAATGACGCCCACGCTCGACCTCATTTCGTGAAGAAGGGTCAACGGTTCCGCCTGCGCCTCGCCGGTCTGCATGGTTCTGAANTCCCAGAGGTATCCTTTGAACATTATCACGTTGAACGCTAGGTTGGCCTCGGTTTCCAACACGATATTCACAGAATATTCACTGACGAATATTTATGTATGGTTCACCGGAGGCGGAACCATGCCCAAGATCTCTCTTGACATGCCGCAGGAGCTCGCTGACGACCTTCGCATGCATGTCGGGGATGACAAAAAGTTCGTCAGTCTTGCAGATGCCGTGCGGACGGCGTGCAGAAAAATGCTCGATCAGTTGGATTCGATTGATCTTCGGCACGGCAGGAGGAAGACCGAATGACGACCATTGAAGAAGCACACGAAGCCGTTCGAACCCTTCTGGGATACATCGAAGGGGACGAGGCCGTTGACCGAGAAGGATTGAAGGACACGCCGCATCGTGTTGTTGAGTCGTGGTCCGAAATCTTTGCAGGCTACNACATGGATGCGTCNGAACTCCTGCAAGCCACGTTCAATGCAGAGGGGTACGACGGCATCGTCCTTCTGCGCGACATCGAATTCACGTCAACCTGCGAGCATCATCTGCAACCCTTTCGCGGCCGGGCGCACATCGCCTACATACCCGTGAAGCGAATCGTCGGAATCAGCAAACTCGCTCGAATTCTTGAATTGCATGCGCGACGATTGCAAAACCAAGAACGAATCACGCAGGGCATCGCTGACGACCTCGAGCGAGAATTGCAACCGCTGGGCGCTGCGGTCATTGTTGAAGCCTCACACGGATGCATGCAGTGCCGTGGTGTGGCAAAACAACAAGCCGTGATGACCACCTCGTCCATGCGAGGTGTCTTCTTTGATCGCCCTGAGGCACGTACTGAACTGATGCAATTGATTCAACAGCCCAAACTTTGAGGTGACGTTGTTTTGACCACCGACGCCCAAGCTGCTGGTATGTCCTCGACGGATTTGACCACCGAGTACAACATCGTGGAAATTTTCCACTCCGTTCAGGGTGAGGGGTATCGCAGCGGCATACCGCACGTCTTCATCCGATTTGGCAAGTGCAACCTTCGTTGCGAGTGGTGCGACACCAATTTTGATGAATTTGAGACACAAACCGTTGAATCAATCCTCAACGAAGTCGAACAGTATGCATGCAAGAACATCGTTTTCACAGGTGGTGAGCCGATGCTGAACGATCTTTGGCCGCTTGCTCGTCCACTCAAGCAGCGAGGATACCACCTCTCGGTGGAATCCAACGGAACCGTGAGCATACCGGATGGTTTGCTGGACTGGATTTGCATCTCACCAAAGGACCAAATGTACCCGAACGTTTCAATCAAACAACGAACGGGAGACGAACTGAAGTGCGTTTACGTCGGGCAGTCGCTTTCCATGTACGACGAACTGAAGCCTGGCTTTGACCACCTGTTTCTGCAGCCCTGTTATGACGAGGCCGACAGCGTAGAGCAAAACGGACGTTCATTTGCACTAACGGAGAGGGTTGTCAAGGACCACCCTGAGTGGCGGCTTTCCCTGCAGACACACAAGTGGATGGGCATTCTTTGAGGCGATGGCATGAAAGCGGCGGTGATGGCTCTGAGCGGCGGTATGGATTCGTCGTCCCTGTTGCTTCGGTTGCTCCGGGAAGGGTACGAGGTAACCGCCCTCTCGTTTGATTACGGCCAAAAACACGTAGTCGAACTGGAGCGAGCGTCTCAACTGATCGACTACCTCGGTCAGCAAGGTCACAAGGTACACCACCACGTTGCAGATTTGCGGTCGGCGACGGCGTTGTTTCAGAGCCATCTGCTGAGCGGTGGCGAGGAGGTCCCGAGAGGCCACTACGAGGAGGAGAACATGAAAGCGACCGTGGTGCCCAACCGAAACGCAATGTTTGCTTCATTGCTGTATGGAACCGCTCTTTCGGTGGCCGATGCCCACAACACAGACGTCGAGGTTGTTTTGGGTGTGCACAGCGGCGACCACGCCGTTTACCCTGATTGTCGCCCAGAATTTTACACCGCGCTCGAGCATGCGTTTGCACTGGGCAATTGGGACAGCCATCGCGTCTCGTTTACACTTCCCTACCTCACAACGGACAAAATTGGGATCCTAAAAGACGCAGAAGAATCCGTTGAACGTCTGGACGTTGACTTCGACGAAGTGTTCGCTCGGACGATCACGTCGTACCAACCCGATGAAGACGGTCGTTCGGACGGCTCCACCGGTTCCGATGTTGAGCGGATCCTGGCGTTTCATGCCATCGGGCGAGAAGACCCTCTGGAATACATCCTTCCTTGGCGCGAAGTCCTCGAACGGGCGTTGGAAACCGAACGGCAACACCTGGACCAACAGTACCGAGAGCGGTTGACCGACCTGCAGTACCACGTCACACGGGAATCCGGGACAGAGCGTGCGTTTACGGGGATGTATTGGAACGAAAAACGGAAAGGGAGCTATCGGTGTGTATGCTGTTCAACGCTGCTGTTTCAGTCAACCATGAAATTTGATTCTGGATGCGGTTGGCCCTCGTTCCATTCGGAGCATGAAGAAGCAAACATCGTCCGAATCGAAGACCTCTCCCACGGCATGCGACGCACAGAGGTACGGTGCAGTCAATGCGATGCGCACCTTGGCCACGTCTTCAACGACGGCCCCAAAGCCTACGGTGGCGAACGCTACTGCATCAATTCCGCATCCATGGAGTTTGAACCAAGCGAGGAGGACGAGCCATGACCACCACCATTCGAAGATACGTTGAGACCGACACGGGCCATCGAGTCCCCAATCACAAATCCAAATGTCGTCACCTGCACGGGCACCGCTATCGATTTGAAGCAGAGATTGAGGGCGATGTCGTCACCGTTTCAGGGGTCTCTGACGAGGGCATGCTGATGGATTTTTCCGACATCAGTCGGGTTCTGATGGAGCACGTCCACGACGTCATCGACCATGCCTTTGTGGTCTACGAGGGCGACGAAGAGGCTCGCAAGGCTTGCGAGCTGATGGGTGATGAACACCGCACCGTCGTCGTGCCGTTCATACCAACGGCAGAAAACCTCGCAAAATGGGCGTTTGAAGCCGTAGCTCCGCACATCTCGTCCACGTACGGTAACAAACTACGATTGGTCGCCATGCACTGCAGAGAGACACCAAAGTCCATCGCGACCTGGCGTCCGAAACTAACGTAATTTGCGTCGATGTTCCTTTCGCCAGGCGTCATCGCCTTTTGCGAACTCCATCGCTGATGCCGCCTCGACGAGGGCGCCGATCATTCGCGTGCATTCCTCGTTGGACGGGGAACCTTTGAGCAACGTTCGCCTTAGCGTCTGTGCCACGGAATCCCGTCGTTCAAGGGGACCGGTCGAGCCGTCCACGAATTGCTCGATGGCGCGAACGAGTGCAGACCGGACGGCCGGGTCCAGCGACGTTTTCAAAGGAACGATGTCGGGCAGGCCAGGGTCCGTCCCTTGATTGGCCAGAACCCTGGCGCGATGCATCTCGTAAACAATCGCACCAACGGCGTGGCTTAGATTTGCGATTGGGTAGCCCTCCCATGTGGGAAGGGTCACGTAGAAATCACACTCCCCGAGTTCTTCTGCGGAAAGACCCTTGCCCTCTTCGCCAAACACAATGGCCGCTCGACCACCGTTGTCAGAGAGGCGGTCGACCATGTCCCACGGAAAGAGATAGTGCCGGAACAGCGTTTTTTCCCCGACTTCTCGTTTTCCCGAGGTACCCACCACAACCGAGCAGTCCTCTGTGGCCGATTCAATGGTCTCGTGCACGGAAAGCGTGTCCAAAACTCGGGAAGCGTGTTTTGCCCTTGCCCGTGTTTCTCCATCGTCGGGTGAACACTTCGGATTGACGAGGCGCAGGTCGTCGAAGCCGTAATTCAGCATGGTTCGACAGATGGCTCCCAGATTCCCAGGATGGGTGACCCCAACAAGCACGATGGCAGCATCGAACGAACCAACGGGTAAAGGTAGATCTTGGCGTTCCCCCATGACGGTCACCTCACCTCTGGTCCAGAAATTGGGCAATCCATCGCGGATCGCACGACTGGTAGAGGAAGAACAGGAATCCACCGTGCTCTCGATCCGGCATCACAAGGGACCGCTTGCGAACGTTGTGGTGGTTCCGCAGATGGAGCGCAAGCGCCTCAAGTTCGGTCTCAACTTCACCGTGAACGCTCACAGGTTGACGGTCCCAATCGACCCAAACGGTCACGCCCTCACACCTCAATCGGTGCGGCGCTGTCGGTACCGTGTGACGTAGCCTGCAATCCAGTTGCGGAGCTTCTTGGAATCCACGTCCGTCAGTTCGGCCACCATGTGTTTGTTGTGATCGAAGTCGTCGGTGAACTTCTCACCGTGTTCTTCGCACAGTCGAATGGCTCGTATTTTGATAAAACTCGGTCGAATGTTTCCCATGCATCTCACTCCTTCATCAATTTCACTTCAACGGGGAAGTCCGGTTCATCGTGGCGTATGCAGAGAAGGCGGACTTTTCGCGGTGGGTTCTCAATGCCTCGCTTCCAGATGTGTTCGTTGACCTCCGGGTCGATGTACAATTCTTCGTCTTCTCGAACCTTCAAATGGCGGATCACCTGTTCACGGATGATTTGCATGGCTCGGGGGGCGCGCTTGAAACGGGTGATGTTCCAGGCGTGGCGCAAGGGGACAACAAGTTCTGATTCGTTCGGTCGTGCCATGTTGAATCACCTCATCGCTGCAACTTGCTGCGTCGCCATTGGTGTCGCTTTGGGTGCGACACGGTGTTTCGGTCGGTCTTGAGCATGACCCAAACGGGGACACGCCGGTTTTGCTTTCCTGCCTTCAAGAGGCGAATTTTCTTTGCTGCTGGTTTGTTTTTTGACATATCGAGCACCTTCTCAGATTCTCCTAACGGACGCATTGCTGCGGCTCTTGGACAGTTGGGTGAGCAGCTGCTTCAGGGAAGCATCGCTCATGGGGGTTGAAAGGGTGCCTTGGCTCACCATGGCGGCAAGATCAGCCTTGATGGATTGGACCCGCTTGGGTTCAACGAGTGCGATGCGGGCGAGTCGGGCACGAGCTTCGGGCGATAGGTGACGACGAAGAACGGCATCAATTTGGGCAGCGTTTGTGGCTTCTTGCTGCGCTTGCTCCTCTGCTTCGAGTTGCTTTGCGGCCTGCTGCTGAATCTGCGATTGAAGTTCGTTCATTCGCTGAGCACGGAGAGCGGTCAACTCGTCGTCCTGATTGACCGTCATGGTGGACACACTCTCACTTCCCCGTTCAGTATTTGGCCAGTCCGGGGTACTGGGCTTCGGCTTCGTCCCTCACCGAGTGAGCAACGTTGTCAACCAGTTTTTGCCCTGCGGCCGTGATGCGTCGTCCGGCGTAGAGCTGGACTTTGCCCTCGTCGGTCTCGACTTCCTTGGTTGGGACTTTTTCGACCAAGCCAGCGTCTTCGAGTTGCTGCAAAGCGGTGCGGATGATGTGGCGAGACGCAACGCCTGGGGTGTTGGGGCTTGCACCGTTGTCTTTCTTACCACCGAATGCCTGAGCGAGCTGCGTGACGCCGACGGGTCCGGTTCGGGCAACCTTGCGCAAGATTGCAGCCGTGCGCAGGTACCACCAGTTTTCTTGCGTTGGTGGACGCTCGCGGTCGACGGCGGTTTTGACGTACTGACCCCAGTCGGGCATGGAAACAGCCTTTTGGTCAGCCATCGCATCCGCCAAGGCAGGATTCAAAATGTCAGCGGGGATGTCGTAGACGGTCGTCATCGGAATGCACCAAGCAACTTGCCGACCGTCCGCCCCTATATCAAAAGAACGGCTCACGCACGGCTTCAACAGCGGCGGTGTGGCCCGATGAAACCCATCGGATACAAGCCTTCTAAAACACCCGATTGTTGGTGGAGTCGATGAGGAAGGCTCTGGCGCAAAATCCCAACCTCCTGAGGACGCTTGTCGGGCTCTCCGTGACCCTCATTTTCATGCTGTCCTACGCCGTGTACGGCGCCACCGTCTCACCGTCGGTTTACATCTACAAGACCGAAGCGACGGTGGACACCTATGACGCATCGGAAGCGGACCAAGACGTTCAGCGGTTCTACAACGACGAGGCCAACACAACGACGTGGACGTGGACGGTCAACGCCAACGATGCCAACCTGACGTGGGTGAACGTGACGGCCACTGAGCTCGTCCGACGGTGCGGTTTTGCGAGTGATCAACAGCGCCAAGCTCTACAGCCACGAATTGCTCGGGAACACCTACGACCTGCAAAACCCGCTCGAGGAAGAATTCTCTTGCGCTGACCTGTGTGACCACGATACGAGCCACGAACGCATCGCTGAGGACGGCGGCAGCATTGAGTTTCACGCTCTGACGTCGGTTGACCCCGCTCGGCGGTCCAACGGTTCGGTGTTTGCGGCAGACCTCGCCGAGGCAGAAGAAAAGGCCCGCGACGCCATCGAACACCAACATTCACCGTCCATCATCCGAATTGAAGTCGTTGAACAGGGCAACCGGAGCACGGAACCGAGCGTCTCCGCCGAAACCGTAAACGAAGCCTTTGCCAGCGTAGCCGTGTTCTCCGTTGACGCAGGAACGGAATTCCTCTGGGCGCTCGCTGCCGTGGTGGGTTGCTTCTCGATGGTGCTCATCCCCTCGTTCACGGTGTACTTCGCTGCTCGTGCCAAAGAAAAGCGAGACGAGGCAAAACTCGAACTCGCTAAAGCCGAAGTGGACCAGCATTTGTCCACTCCAGAACAAGGAAACGACGGGGACACTGCCACTAAATAGATTGACCAACATCTCCGGTCGTGAGAGGCATGCGACGAGCGGCAATGGTCTTGGCCCTGTTGTTCGTTGCGGGGTCGCTCGCCAACGCCGCACCAATGCACTTGGACGGCTCCAAGGCCATGGCAAGTCCGGCGAACCCCACGGGCGTGGACGTGCGTGTGGTGGATGCCGCTGTTTCGTACACGGACAGCGTTGATGAATCAAAGTACAAGATGTTCTCGTCCAACCATCCCATTTTGGGCTTCAACCGTCCCGCGGAGTTGTTCGTAGTGGACGGCATGGTGAACGTGTCCGCAACGCTGACCATCACGGTTGAGAACATCGGGACCAATCCGTCAGGCACCATCGATGTTAACGTGCGCCTGCTTCACGACGATTATGCGTATTTTGAGTTTACAAACACCACCGTTCAAATGAGTTCACTTGCCGGTGGTTCGAGCAATTCTGTCGGCGTGGTGGTCGTGCCGAGTTATGCCGGAAACCACACCCTGTCCGTGGCCGCCATTGCGTCCGTATCGGACGACAATCCCACCAACGACGTGCGAAACCAACCGTTCACCGTCGGCCACACCTACTTCAACTGCGATTCCACAACTTCGTGGTCGTTCGGTTCAGGATGGACGACGTCGACCGATACCGCCCTCTCCCAAGGGCTTAGTTGCCACGCTGGCAACGGTCAATTCTCCACCTACAACAACAACGTCATCGCTGCGCTGACAACCCCCGTTTTGGACCTGTCCGATGCCTTACGAGGTTCATCGCGAACCAACGGAATATCGTTCTACTACACCGGAAGCACAGCCGCCAACGACGTCTTGACCATCTACGGAAAGAACAGTTTTGGTGCCTGGGTGGACGTCGGGTCGATCTCCGGGACCATCGACAACGATTTCTCGGATTCTGCGAACTGGCAAACCTTCAGCGTCAGCGACAAAGGTCACGCTTCCCCGCTGATCCCAATCGCCGATGATCTGTTTCACCGTGCATCCCAGTTCAAACTGGAATTTACGTCCGATGCATCGGGCAGTGACATTGGATATTACCTCGACGACATCGTCATCGTCTATGAACAGAAGGTGCGACCGAACGAATTCAATGTTTCAGCGCAGGGCATCTCGACCACCGGCTCAACGCCCGGTGAATGGGGCTCGATCACCATGCGCATCGTCAACACTGGAAACATTTCTGAAACCTTCATACCTCGGCTGGACGGCTTGCCTCCGTTGTGGGATGCGTATTTCCTGCGACCCTCCGGAACAAGTTTTGACCCGTTGACCGGCCTGACCGTGGTGCCCGGTACCCCCAGCGAATTCACGATTCGGATTCAACCCGATGCCAATGCGACCATCGGGTTCCAGCAAATGACCGTGAACATCTCCTCGGCCCAGTATCCCGGTGTTTCGACGATGCTTCCTGTCCAATACCTCGTCAAAGCGGACCGAATACCGGTCATTCAACCACCGGCCGTCCGGCCCAGTTGCCCGCCTTCGTTCACGTGCACCTTCGAAGTGGGTCTGACCAACGATGGTGAAGCCACAGACGTGTTCGACGTGGGGATGGACGTTTCGTCCGTTCCCAGCGGTTGGAGCATCAACATGGCGTGGACGCAATCCTCGTCCGTTCTTCTTCGTCCGGGCGACGTTGTCCAGGCCTTGTTCACCGTCTCCGTTCCTGAGACTGCAGCGCCCGACACCGTTGTTGAGTTCGACCTGACGCTGCAAGCTCAAAACGACACGTCTCGAGTGGATTCCAAAACCATCGGCGTCTCAGCATCCATGCTCAGCGATGCAACCGTGGGACTGTCGGACGTTGGACCGGAAGACCGAATGCTTGTTGAAGCAGGTTCGCAAATCAGTTTGAAGTACACCATCCTCAACAACGCAAGTCGACAGGACATCTTCTCAATGCGGGTCGAAGTCGACAACCCCGGCATGTGGACCGTCCATCAACCCACACGACCCGATGCGGTTCTCAACAGCGGAGGTTCGACCACGTTCACCGTGATGGTTGACGTACCTGCCAACGCNCAAGCCAACGACCGCGGTCCAACCATCACACCGGTCATTGAATCNAAACGCAGTCTGATGGAAATTCGAGGAGAACCCTACGACGGCCTTCGAGTCCAGACCACCAACGATGTAAAAATCGAGATGCAGCAGACTCCAACCCGACTAACGCCCGGGATTGCAAACGAGCTCCACATCCTTCTGACCAACAACGGAAACGGCGCCACGGAGGCGACCATCGCTGTCGACGATGCACCAAGCAGTTGGTCGTGGTGGCTGACCCTTGACGGACAAAACATCACCGACACGATTCCACTCAGCGTGTCCTACGACCTCGCTCACGAAGCCAACATCAGCCTGTGGATTCTCTTGCCCATGACCGAAGCCGCAGGTGAATTGCACACGATCACCATCACAGCCACACACGCCGGTGAGGGCGTCGACCTTCACCCGGATGACAATGCAGTGGAAGTGACGATGTCCACGGCCTCAATTCGAGTCCCGAGTCTCGACCTCGTGGCGCAATCCGACGGTGCCATGGCAGGAGAGACCATCCAAGCCGAGGCGGTTCTGAGTAATCTCGGAAACGCCGTTGAGGATCGATTGAGTGTTGTTGCATCCGTATCATCCACGCCCTACGTTCCCAATGCGATNGCGTTCTTTTCGGTGGGTGGTGGCGACCAAACGTTGAATCAAGCGTTTCCGCTTGTCGTAAACGCCGGTGGAGAAGCGACCCTCATGATCGAAGTGCTCGTGCCCGACGATGCACCGCTCAACGCACGATTCGTCCTGGAGTTTGAGGTCATCGGAGCGGTTGACGAGGACGGTTTGCCTCAAGAGATGAAGGTCCAAGCACTCGTCATCATCGACCAGCAGCGAATGATTGAATCCACCGCCAGCCTGATGGACGAAGGTCCAGCAGCGCACGGGACTTCCGCTCTTGTTCAGGTGAATCTTTCATCCATGTCGTCCCTGAACGAACGCATCATCACCACCGCTTCCGGTGAACAAGGCTGGCAGGTGTCGTGCAACAAAATGTTGGTCAATGAAAGCGGAATGGTCGTGGATTTGGTGCCCGGCCACGTGACAACGCAGACGCATCAGCACCGCTGCGAAGTCCTCCGCATGAACGGCCCAATCGCCGGTCTCCTCTCCTTCAGCGTGGCCACCGAGGACGGATACTACGAAACAACCCATTCGGTACCGGTCGAATTTGGTCCTGAGCCTGAATCATCTTCACTGGGTGCGCTGACCGTCGCGGCCGGGGGCGGTGCAGGACTTGTTCTCATCGGACTGGTGGCGTTCCTGCTGAGGCGGAGACCAGCGACCGACTCATCCGCGGAGCTGGAAGATTTCCAAACGGGACCGCCGGCGTCGATGCACGTCGAAGCGGAGGTCAGTTCGCATCAGAACTCGGTCGCGCAAACCCCCAGCGGTCCACCGGTCAGTTCACAGGTGACTGTTGAGCCAGAACCGGCGGGTCAAAACNCTGGGCCGCCGCTGCCAGAGAGCGGTCTGCCCGCCGGTTGGACGGAAGAGCAATGGGCGTATTATGGACAGCAGTACCTTGACGGGACGTTGTGAGGGCGAGGCACCGTGGCGACGTATCCACCGGCATGGTACGCATTGTGGTTGGCTGTGGCCGTGTTTGGCGTATTGACGTGGTACCTGCGCAATTTCACCCAGCGGATTCAAGCGACCCGCACCGTTGCTTTGTTGGGCATCGCATCCATGGTGACCCTTCTGATCTGGACGTGGATTCAATTTTGAGGTGGTAGCGTGGAAGAACTTGCAGGCGTTGACCATCACCCGCTGGCCGAGCAATATCCGTGCAGAACGCCGGTCTGGTGGGCCCGGACAGGAGCCGTTCACAAGGACCCAGGGCTGCGTGGGGTCAGTGGACGACGAGTCGTCGTTCGAATTCCCAAGCAATTTGGTCGCATTGAGGGATGGGTCGCACGTCTTGTGCGTGCACCGAAGGAACTCCGTCGACCTCTGGACACGATGAACAGCATGCTGTGGGAACTCTGCGACGGAAGTCGGACGTTCAGTGAGGTGTGTCTGGTGATGAACGATGTGTTCCAAGAAGACATTGCCCCTGTCCTCCAGCGATCGGCCGCTGCCATCGGTCTGCTCCAGAGCAAGAACCTCATGCTCCTGTTGGATGAACCTCTCAACGGTCGTTGGTCGGTCGGCCCGGGAAAAACCCCCGAGCATCAGGACCTCGATGAACCAGCCGAAACGCTCGACTACGATTGGACTGCGCTCGATGATGAAGCGCCTTGACCAACGTCTTCGGGTTGCTCGTCCAATGGAGCCCACACCAATCGAACCCCCAACCCGTCACTCCGTTTGTCTCGATCGGCAAAGGAACGTGCGCCGCTGCGGGTCGAATCGCTTTCCGTAAACCACGAACCTCCCCTCACAACGAACCGATTCGAACCTTCAATCCGGTGAGCTTGCTGCTGCCGTCCCTCGGAATACGTACGCTCCCAAGCATCGGCGCACCACTCGTTGACCAACCCGTTCATGTCGTGAAATCCCCAAGGATTCGCTTTTTTCAGACCAACTTCGCGCGTGCTCCCACCTGAGTTTCCAGCGTGCCAGCCGTGTTCGTCCAGTTCGATGTCCTTGTCGCCAAACCACCACCTTCCGGTGGAACCTGCACGGCACGCATACTCCCATTCGGCTTCCGAAGGAAGGCGCCATCGACCGATCAAACCGAGATAGGTCGTCTCGGCGTCGCGTTGATTCAATGCTCTGAGGAAGCCTTCAACATCGGTCATGCTGATGGTTTCGACCGGTCGAAGTCCCGCACTCCAGCCCTCTTGGAACTTCGATGGATTCTCTCCGGCGATGTCCGCCCACTGTGCCTGTGTGACCGGTCGTTCCGCCAAAAAGAACGGTTCGGTGATGTTGACCTCACACGCGGGCTGTTCGTTCGGATGGCCCGTTGAGTCGACATCACCAAGAACGAAGGTTCCCGGTTCCACCAACCGGTACGTCGATCCGTACTGATCCGTGAAAAAAGGGGTGGGCGTGGAGTTCGTCATGGTCATGCACGCAACTTCTCAGCGGCCTTCAAAACCGAGTTGACAAGCGATTCCAACCGTTGCTTCAACGAATCGTCCACGAGGTGCCCGTCTTCGTCAAAGGCCTCCTTCACGTGGCCGACGGCCAATTGTTCCGGAACCGGCCAACCGTGAAGCCATCGCAGGGCAATCCGCATGTGATTGAGCGTGTTGGAATTGGTGACGCCTCCCAACGTGGACATCAAACCGAACACTTTGCCACCCACGTGCTTGTCGTACATCCAATCCATGGTGTTTTTCATGACGCCCGACATGGTCCCGTGGTATTCGGGCGATGAAAGAAAGAACGCGTCGCACTCCGACAACAAGGCCTGGAAGGCTTGGACGTTTGGGTGGGTCCAACACCCCTCCTCGCCAACCAACGGAAGGGGTTGTTCGGATAAATCCCAAAACACCACTTCTGCACCCTGGCTTTTTGCGAGGTTCAGCGCAGCGTTGACGAGCATTCCGGATTTGGAGGATGCACGGTATTCTCCTGCAAGGCCCAGCACCTTGAGCGGTTCGTTTCCCATGCTTACCGCACCATGACCCACCCCTTGAATGTAAGGTCCACTTTGATGGACAGCAAGAAGCAAGGCTTATGCATGGCTCGTCATTCGTTTTTGATACGGTGATGTGTCTTGAGCGGAAACGACGACGACAACACCGAGGCGACCGTCAACAACGACGGCCTTGAAGACGTGGCATTGGCGTCGGTCGACCAGGCGATTGAGGCGGTTGAAAACGAAGTCATTGAGGCCGTTCCTGANCCGGCAGACGAAGTCATCGAAACGCCTCGAGACGTTATTCCCGAACTTGAGGAGGTTGAGGACCCCCAGGAAATGGTCGAAGTGTTGCTCACCGTTGGCGAGGAGCGCAGTCGACGAGACGATGTGAAAGGGGCTCTGGCTGCGTTCAACAAAGCCATCGCCCTGGACCCTGCTTGCGACATGGCGTGGTTCAATCGTGGTGTTCTTCTCGAAGCGCAACAAGATGCACGCGGTGCACGCCAATCGTTTCAGATCTGCCTTGACTTGAACGACCAGCACGCACCCGCCACCGCCAACCTCTCCATCTTGCTGGAACGAATCGGTGACCTTGAGGGTGCCTACGCAATGGCTGAAAAGGCGCTCGGATTCTTTCCCGGCCACCCTGCGCTGGTCCAACTCAAAGAACGGTGCAAAGACAGCGGCATATCGGTGTCCATGGAGGCGATGCAACCGTCGATGGAAGTCACGCAAGCGGTCGACATGAAGGTGGTCGAAGAGATCGCTGAGGAAGCAGGCATCGAAGACCCCGAAGATCTCCTGCAGGAAGCCGTCCATCACGACCACGATGAGGACGCCTCGCTCAGCGTTGACGAGCTCAAGAGTGCTGCCGAGGTTGTCGTTGCCCAGCAAGAAATCATCCGCGAAACCGAGACCGAGGTCCCGGAGGTGCCGGAACCTGAAGTCCAAACGGTTGACATCGATGCGCTTGTTGAAGAAGCGACGGATTCAATCAAAAACGGTGACCCCAAAGCCGCGCTGGCGCTCCTGAAACCGCATCTCAAAACCATCGGTGCCCAACACGCCGGCGCTTGGAGAATCGCAGGTGGTGCCATGGCCCGGCTCGACCTTGACAACCATGCGATTGCAGCCATGACCCACGCTCAAAATCTGGAACCCGGGCATGCGCCCGGTTGGTTTAATCTGGGTTCCGTTCAACAGCGATCTGACATGACCCAAGAAGCCATTGGCAGCTACAAGCAAGCCGTGGAGGTTGACCCGACGTACGTCAAAGCCGCTGAAAAATGGGCTGATTTCGCAAAGGAAAAAGGCATGATCGAGGCTTACTTGGAAGCCTGTCGTTGCCTGTTGGGCATGGACCCCGGCCACGAGGTGCGTGCCGATTTCACCAAGATTCTGCTTCAGTTGGCCCAAGGAGAAAGCGATGTGATGGACCATGTCGCTGGCCTTCCGCCAACCCTGCCCGCTGGACCTGAAATGGCTGCAGAGGCCCTTGGATACATGGAGGATGCACCACATCCCCTGCGAGCAAAGGCCCTCTCGTTGAGCCTCCAACACAGCGACGCCGTGCTGATGTGGAAGCAATTGATTCAGGAAGAACCCGATTCACCCGATCACTGGACGGGTTTAGCGCGGTCGCTCGAGCAAGCCGGCGACCTTGAAACGGCGCAAAAATGCCACGCAAAAGCGGCCGCCATGACCGGTCAGCCGATGGAAGCTTCCGAGGCCCCAGAGCCGGCCACGGCCGCACCCGTTTCCCACCCGACCACCATGGAAGAAATTGCAGCAACACCGCCCCCCGCGAACCCTGCTCCACCACCGCCCGACTATCTCTTGGAGGCTCAACGATCGGCCGCGATTGAGGCGTTGTCTCCGGTCAACACCGATGGACCGGCCGAAGACCATGCTGACGGGGCATCACCGGTTGCAGAACCGGTTGAAAACACCACCAACTCCGGTGCGGCAGCGTTGTTGCTGACGCCGGTGGAGGCGCCCCAAAAGACGACGATTGAACCCGCTGTACAACCGCAGGTCGACCTTGCAAAAGCCGCCTTGGATGCCGCCCAAGCCGTCGCGACAAACACGCCCCAATCCACCATGTCAAACGCCATCTCCAACCAAGACGTTGCGTGGTTCAACCAAGGCGTTCAACTGATCGACGACAAAAAATACAGAGAAGCCCTTTCGTGTTTTGATCGAGCCCTTCCAGCCTTTGCGGGCGACGATGCGATGATCATTCGAATCCTCAACAACCGTGGAAATGCATACTACTTCCTCGAAGAATACCCCAAATGCGTTGAATCCTATCATCAGGCCATGCTGATTCGACCCACGGAGGTCCGCGGAGAAACGCTCTACAACATGGGAACGGCCTACGCCGAAATGGAACGCTACAAGGACGCCATCAAGTGCTTTGAGCAAGCCATTCCACGAGGCTTGAGCGAAGAAGCGAAGCGACGGGCAAAAGATCAGATTCGACGCTGCAACATCCTGCAAAAAGCCGTCGACAAGAAGCGTAAGAAGCGTTGAGACGCCGACAACGGTAGGTCAACTTCAAAAACGGTGGCTGTCTACGAACATCATGGACTGTGGAACCTGCGACTCGGCACCAACCGTTCAACTTCATGCTCCCGAGGTTGTGGATGTCTCCCTCACGCTCACGGACAAGGCCGTTGCCATGCTGGGAGACGCCTTTGGCGATGACCGAAGTCACGCCCTCCTGGTTGGTGTCCTCAGCGGTGGTTGCTCAGGGTACATGTACGACCTTCAAATTGTTGAGTCAACCGAGACGCCCTGTCAAGAACTCAACATCGATGGATTCCGAGTTCTGGTCCCCACCGCCTCCAGTCACCTTCTTGACGGCATTGAGATCGACTACGTCGACCGATTGATGGGTGGCGGATTCAAAATCAACAATCCAAATGCAAGCTCCTCGTGCGGTTGCGGTGAATCCTTCGCTTGAGGCGCTCGCATGGGCATGGCAAGGCACGATGCCTACGCCCTCCTTCTTCAGGGAACCAACGTCTTGGACTTCATCAACGGGTTGTCCACCAATTTGGTGACCGGCTCGTGCACAACCGCTTTCACCAATCGAGCCGCTCAGATCATCGATGTGTGCGAGGTGGTTCCGGTCGGCTCAAACGTTGCGCTTATTGGGTATCTTCCTCACAAGGACGGGTTGCTCTCGCACCTCAGCGAACGCATCCTCGGACAGCCGATCAGCATCAGCGACATCAGCGCACTGAACGATGTGTTCATTGGAACCGGGGATTCAGCCCCACCCGAAGGGACGACGGTCCACCAGAGCTACTTTGGCACCATGTACATCGTGCCCACACGGGTGAGATGGGTCGAAACATGGTCTCAGAGCGAGTGGAAGGAACATCGTATAGCCAACGAAATTCCGTTCTACGGTCACGAAATCAGCACCACGGTTCACCCGCTGGGATGCGCCCTGGGTGATCTGGTCCACCCGCAGAAAGGGTGCTATGTGGGCCAAGAAGTCCTGGTGCGCATGCGAAGTCGAGGAAAATTGGGGCACCGATTGGTCCGTCGCACCAACCCGGTGACCAAAGCCACCACGGTGGGAAGGAACGAAAGCCTGGTTCTCGAGCGAATTCAATAGCCAAGGACGTCCTTCAACTGGGCTTTGTAAAACTCACCAGAGCCCTGCAGAGATGCGAGTTCATCATCGGTCAATTCCAACTCGAAGATTCGCTCAACTCCGCCAGCACCAACAATGCACGGAACACCGATGTAAACATCGGACAAGCCGTACTCACCGGTGAGCAAACAGGACGCAGGAATCAAGCGTCGCCGGTCGTTCAAAACGGACTCTGCCATGACCGCTGCGGCGGACCCCGGTGCGTAAAACGCTGAACCACGCTCGAGCAACTTGACAATTTCACCGCCGCCACCTGCGGTGCGAGCGCTGATGGCTTCAATACGCTCCTCGCTCATCAACTGCGTGATGGGAATACCGCCCACGGTTGTGTAGCGAGGGAGAGGCACCATGGTGTCGCCGTGACCGCCCAGCACCATCGGAGAAACATCCTCTTCGGCACAATTGAGTTCAAGCGCGATGAAGTGAGCCATTCGCGCACTGTCGAGGACACCTGCCTGCCCGATGACCCGCTCGGGAGGAAAGCCGGTGACCTTTTGCATGTGGTACGTCATGAGGTCAAGTGGATTTGTGACCACGATCACAACGGCTCCGGGGGCGTGTTCTTTGATGCCCGCACCGACTTGGGAGACAATGTCGGCGTTTTTTCCGATGAGATCTTCTCGAGACATGCCCGGTTGTCGAGGAAACCCTGAGGTGACGACGACGACGTCCGAGCCGGCGATGTCGTTGTAGTCCGCCGTGCCCGTGATGGTCCCGTCGTAGTTCAACACGTTGGCGTTCTGGGACATGTCAAGGGCTTTGCCTTTTGCAAAACCCTCGTAGATGTCGAGCAAAACAACGTCCGCCACCTTCATTTGAGCAAGAACGAAGGCGCAGGTCGCACCGACGTTTCCAGCCCCAATCACCGCAATTTTTCGCCGACCGCTCACCATGTTCACACGTCCCGACCCCCACCTCGTACGGTCGGTCCATAAGTCCGATGGTGAGGGCGGCTGGATGGGTTTTCCCGGCCCCCCGTTGAGGCCCCTCAATTTCCCTGAGCGTGGCATCTAAAAGCCTCCTTCCTGTGGATGATTCTGAACCTGCCCTGCGGTGGGTCAACCCAACAGGTGAAACCATGAAACTCGGTGTTCCAAAAGAGCCAGAAGGCGAAACTCGCGTCGGCATCGTCCCTTCGAGCATGAAGAAACTCGCTCGTGCAGGATTCGAGGTTTACGTCGAAGCAGGCGCTGGTTTGGCAGCCAACTACCACGACAGCGACTACACCGATGCCGGAGCACACATCGTTTCAAGAGCCGAAGCTCTGGCGTGTGAAAACATCGTAAGCATTCGATTTCCGGGCGTCGACGGCATCGGTTCAGGCACCAACCTCGCCTGTGTGTCCGATCCGTTTCGCCATCCAGAATACGTCAAAGCCTGCATGGACGCCAACATCACGTTGCTCTCAATGGACATGATTCCACGCCGGCTCTCCAGGGCGCAGTCGATGGACGTCAACTCCAGTCAAGACAATCTCGCAGGCTACAAAGCGGTTCTGCTGGGCGCAGCGCACGTACCGAAGGGAATCCCGATGATGACAACATCGGCTGGAACCATTCGCCCCGCAAAGGTGGTCATCATGGGCAGCGGCGTAGCNGGTTTGCAAGCCATTGCCACCGCAAAGCGACTCGGTGCCATCGTGTTTGCATCCGACGTGCGAAAATCAGCGGCTGAACAGATTGAATCCGTCGGCGGTCGATTCATCGAAGTTGACGGCATGGACGATTTCGAGGACGAATCGGGGTACGCAAAACCGCTGACGCCCGAGTTCATCCAAAAGGTGAACGACACGGTTTGTGGCGTTGCCGCAGATGCGGACATCATCGTCACAACCGCACGGATTTTTGGTCGGCCTGCACCCATCACCGTCCCAGCAACCGCAGTTGCGAATTTCAAATCCGGTGCGGTGGTCGTCGACATGAACGCCGATGTTGGAGGAAACTGCGAAGCCACGGTTCAGGGCGAAGTGATCACCACCGACAACGGGGTCATCGTCGTGGGCACCTCCAATTTACCAGGAACCCTCGCCAACACTGCTTCAATGCTGTATTCAAACAACCTCACCACCTTTTTCACATCGCTGGTCAACAAAGAGGAAGGCGTTGTCCACATTTCCGATGAAGACGACATCCTGGTTGGTGCACCCGAGGGCTCGGATTTCTACGTGAACGGCATGGGAGGTGTCCTGATTTGCAAAGACGGCGCCATTCATCCGAAGCAAACACGGCTTGCGGGGGTGGTTGAATGATTACTGAAGCATCGTTGATCGGTAATTTGACCCTCTTCATGCTCGCCATTTTCCTCGGATTCGAGTTGATCACGAAGGTCCCAGCCACCCTCCACACACCGCTCATGAGCGGTGCAAACGCCATCTCCGGCATCAGCGTCGTCGGCGCACTGCTTGGAGCCAACGTCGCCTATCAGGGAGGGGATACGCTCGTCTCTGGCCTTCTTGCGTTCCTTGCGCTCGTCCTCGCGATGATCAACGTCGTGGGCGGGTTTGCCGTTACCAACCGAATGCTGAACATGATTGCCGGCAAGAACAGGAGGGCTTGAGATGCAAGAATGGATTCCACTTGGCTATCTGCTCTCTGCGGCTTTGTTCATCTTCGGGCTGAAGAAACTGGGCCACCCACGCACGGCACCGCTCGGAAATCAGTACGGCGCGCTCGGTATGTTGGTGGCCGTTATCACGACCGTGATCGACATGCAACTTTCGTCGGGTGGCATGAACTGGGAACTGATCGTTGCTGGCTTGGTCGTTGGTTCAATCATTGGAGCCATCATGGCCGTGCGTGTGGAAATGACCGGGATGCCTGAACTGGTGGCCCTTTTCAACGGATTCGGGGGTGCTGCATCGGCGCTTGTAGCACTTTCAGAAACGTGGAAGTACATCGAAAATCCGGACCTCGCGTTGCCCACCGGCTTAACCCTGCAGGTGGTCGTTGTCGCAGCGGGCCTCTCGGCCTTGGTTGGCTGGATGACCCTCACCGGGTCACTGCTTGCCATGTTCAAGCTGAAGGGCGGTGTTGAACTGTTTGGTAAATGGTTCAGCACACCGACATGGGGACCTGCGTGGCTCAACCCCGTCAAGGTTCTGTTGACGGTGACGGTGCTCGCACTCATCGTTGTGTCCATCAACGAACCGACGAACACAACCTACCTCTGGGCCATCATCGGCATCTCGTGTTTGCTGGGCATCGTCCTGGTGTTGCCCATCGGCGGTGCCGACATGCCGGTGGTTGTGTCGTTGCTCAACTCCCTTTCNGGCATCGCCGCAGCCTTCACCGGCTTCATCATCAGCAACCCCGTGTTGATCGTTGCGGGTTCGCTTGTGGGCGCTTCGGGACTCATTCTTACGTTCATCATGTGCAAGGCGATGAACAGAACGCTGCCGGATGTGTTGTTCAAGTCCTTTGGTGGAAGCACCAAAGAAAAGGTGACTCGAACCAAAGTCGGTTCGGACCCCGACGAGGTGGCCATGATGGTCGATGGAGCCCAGAAGGTCATCATCGTCCCCGGGTACGGCATGGCCGTCTCGCAGTGTCAGCACCAAGTGAAGGAATTTGGAGACCTCCTCGAAGAAAAATTCGGCACCGAAGTCAAGTACGCCATTCACCCTGTGGCCGGCCGAATGCCCGGGCACATGAACGTGCTTCTCGCAGAGGCCAACGTGCCCTACGAGCAACTCATCGAGATGGATGAAATCAATCCGGAGTTCCCAGAATGCGACGTCGCCGTGGTCATCGGCGCAAACGACACCTGCAACCCAGCCGCTCGGAGCGGCGAAGGACCTCTGGCCGGAATGCCCATCATTGATGCGGATCAGGCTCGAACCGTGGTGATCATCAAGCGTTCCCTTTCCGTTGGGTACGCCGGTGTTGACAACGACCTGTTTTACATGGACAAGACCATGATGCTCTTTGGNGACGGAAAGGCCATGATGACCGGATTAAACAACGCCATCAAGGAGATCTGAACCGGGCTCCAGTCGAGGCTTTTGAAGGAAGATTCAAAGAGCGAGGCCGAGTAGAAAAAAACGGGTGAGGGAATGCGACGCAACGTTCGTAATATTTTGCTTACGTTTGTTCTCTCTTTGATGCTGGTTGGACCTGTTTTGGGGAACCCCAACGGGCCACCCTGGGACAACGCCGGAAGCCTCCTGATCGAGGAGGGTTGCACCTGCCACGGCGGAGGCGCACCGTCCATCGAAGTGGTCGTATCGGTTTCCGGCGTTCCACGAGCCTACAACATCAGCGAGACCTATGACTTCGTCATCAGTCTTCAACACGCCTCAAACGCAGGCGGTGGCTACCTGTTCTGGGACGGCGGGATTGGAACCCTGACGCCCGGTGAAGGAAGCAAGACGGTCGCCGACTCCCCCGGGGCCGTTTCGCAATCCGAGCCAGGAAACGACTGGACAATTCAGTGGACCGCACCTGCAGAAGATGCAGGCCCAGCCAACTTCCAACTCGTCGGGAACGCAGTCAACGGNGACGGCGTCCCCAACGAGGAGGACAAGTGGAACATCCTCGCCTTCACCGTCAGCGCACCCGGCGCCACCGAAATCGCCACCGACGAAGACGTCTCGTTGAGAACCATCAGCGTCGGAGATTACGAATCACTCTTCGTCGCTGAAGAAGACCCCGAAGCCCTAGAAGCCGAACGCCAAGAGGGCATCGCACACGACTTCTTCAGCAACGGGAACCTCTACTATTGGACCACACTGTCGCTGATCATCGTGGCAGCCGTTATTCAGGGCGAGTTCTACGAGCGTCGCTTCGGTGGCGGGCCCACGCACCTCGACAAGAGTTTGGCCGTCCCACAAGGCCTCCGCCGAGGGGTGCTTGCAGCGGGCCTTGCCGTGCTGTTCGCCTACCTCATCGACAACAACTTCCCCTGGGGATACGGCCTCGTGACGGGCATGCTCACGCTTTGGGCCGTTTACGGCGTGTACCGAACCATCGTCCAAGCCCGTGCTCCCAAAGAGTACACCGACCTCGTATGAGTGGCGCAGCATGACCGTTCTTCTGGAACACGACCGGCGTCGCCCAGTCCAGGAGCATCTCGACGAGTTGACGTGGCGAACCACGGTCCTGTTCACCTCCATCGCTGTTCTGACCGTTGCATGGTCCTTCGTTGTCAACGACGTGCTGGACCACATGATGGATCTACTCAAGCCGTGTGCAGATGACTGCTTGAACGTCTACGACCCGGCGCAATGGAGTGCAGTCCGGTGGCTCACCTCATTGCTTTTAGCGACGTTTTCCAGCCTGCCGCTGGCCATGTTTCACGTGCTCAGTTTCTCCAAACCTGGACTCCTGCCATCGGAATACACCGCTCTACGACGATGGATGATCGTCCTGAGCATCGCCATGCTCGGCCTTACCGCATTGATGATGACGGTTTGGCTACCAGAACTCTATCGCTTCGGGTTTGAGCAACATGTCGAGGCCGGACTTTCGGCTCAATACAGCGCCATTGACATGCTTCTCTTGGCGACGTTCATTGCGTGGGCGATGCTGGTCGTTGCGGGGACGTGGACGGCTCTTGGCGTGATGGGGCGACTGGGGCTGGTGAACCAAACAACATCAAACACCTGGCGCTTACGGATGTACGGCGTTGGTAGCTTGCTGCTGGTGCTGTCCATTCCAGACCACGCTGAATCAATGCTTCTGCCGCTTCTAGCGGCGTACTGGGTTTCATCCGAACTCGTCGGACAGCGATGGTTGAACGCCACACCATCCCTGCACGGAAAGGCCAGCGTTCGTCTGGACGCAGAGGGCAGACAGCGGACCATCATGCTGGTTGATTGTGCGTGTGACGGTGCGAACACACATTACGGACATGCATCCATCGAGGGGTGTTCAACCGTATCGGTAACCTCACTTTGCACCCAACCGTTGAGCAGAATGAACCTGCTCGAACACGTGCTGAAAACCAAGCCAACCGATGCGATGATCACGGGGTGCGACACCAAGGCATGCCCCAAGTCCCTCCTTGATAATCTTGAAACGCTGAACGTTCAGCTTCACGGGTTGAACCTCATGAGCCTTCAGAATCATCGGGTCCTTCACCCCCGCCCGAACCTTGACGTGGAATTTGCATTCCACAACTGCGAGAGCTTTTTTCCCACCGGCTATCGAGACGAAAAAACCCGTGAGCTCATTGAAGTTCATGCCCTCTCACCCTCAGGTGTTCACCGCACGGCTGCGGGCGACCGAGGTACATGGACACCGTATTGGCCCAGCGACGATGTGCTCGTGCCGTGAGGACCGACCAGAACACCGCTTGGCGCATCAAGAACGCCGAAGGTTCAAACGGAGATGTGTCGAGACCGATTCATGAAGCGAGCGGTGGCGGCCGTGGTGGCCATTGTGTTTCTCGTTTCATCGGCTTGGTCGTTTGCCAACGGTGACATCATCGAAGCGTGGCTGGTCGGACAGATCAGCGACCCCGACTCGGACGAACCCGAACTCGTACCGCTGCAAGACGATGAGCAGTGGATGGTGGTTGTGGTTGATTTCGAGGACCACACTGCGAACAACGGATGGGGACCGGCCGAAGCAGTCACGTTGCTCGAGCAAGCCGTTGTGCCCTACGTTGAACAGGTGTCCGGGAATTCATCAACGCTGACCTTGACGGTTCATCCAAACGTCGTCCGGGCGTCAAACAACCTCGCATCGTACGGACAGGACGGGTCGGGCAAGGATGCAGGACCAACCGGTGCGTTTCTGCCCGCTGCTCTCGCTGAAGAAGCGGTTCGCGGCGTACGGGACGAAGTGGATTGGGAGGTGTACGACCTCAACAACGATGGCGTCGTGGACCGATTCCTCGTTCTCCACACCACGAAAGGCCAAGAGGAAAATCCAACCTCGACGGAACGAATTTGGAGCCACTTTACGCACTTTGAGGAACCGATGTCGCTGCCTGGAGGCCTCACCGTCGAGCACTACACCATGGCGAGTCTGCAAACCGGCTCCAGCGGCGTCGGCACCATTGTCCATGAGATGCTGCACCAGATGGGGGCGGTGGACCTCTATCCAGTTCACGACGAAATTGGTGGACAATCGTGGAAGGGTCCCGGAGATTGGGACATCATGGCAAGCGGCAACTGGAACGGCGGAGGACGGTGGCCTGCAATGCCAACGGCAGCCAACATGGAATTGATTCGACCCGAGCGTGTTGAAACCCTGAACCTCGCTTGGCCCGAAACCGCTGCACGACCGTGCATTGGCCCAACCGTTGAGTTGGAGGGCATCACCCAAGGCGGAAGCGTCCTCAAGGTCCCACTGTCAGACGACGAGTCGGTGTTCATTGAGCATCGTTCCGACTCTGGGTTCGACAGCCGCCTGCCCGGGACCGGTGTTTTGGTAACCTACCAGGACCTCAGCGTCGGAGATTTTGAACGAAACGANGTCAACACCAACCCGAATCTTCCCTGGCTGAAGGTCATTGAAGCGGACGAGGGTGACGATCTTGTCCGAGGTTCCAATCAAGGTGAAGCAAGCGATGTGTTTCTCAACAACACGACGTTCGGCGCCCAAGGAGTGGAAATCCGAAACCACGATGGCGTTCTCGTCCCGTGGACTGCGACGGTTTCGGGAGAAGAGAACTTGAGCGTTTCGTTTTCTGCGCCCGATTGCACACCCGCGTTTACCGTTGATTTGTCCGACCATGGCACCACGGTTCTGCCCACGGACGCCGTGCCAATCTCCATCGGTGGCGCGAACGAGGCGTGCAGTTCGGATCTTACCTCGTCGGACGGTCGTGGCGTAGCCCTCGTGGAGCGCAACGGAACCTACACGGTTCAATTCAGCATGCAAGGCACGCCCAATTCGGTGGCGAGGGTCGCTGGAACCATCGCATGCGGCGAGGACACCGTGCATTTGGAACACACCGTTCATGTGCTGAACCGAATTCCAACCCCAGCGCCGTTCAAAGCGATCGTTCACCCGCAAGAAACGACCGTGCTGACCGTCCCGATGCCGTCCTTGGGGCAGGGCGAACAACGTCTTTCCGCTCACCTTGATGGACCCCTCGAGCGGGTTGCAAGTGCGCCAACGTCCATCGTTCTCTCGGAGACGGGCGAGTTCGTCATCACCGTTGAGCCCAACGGTTTGTTGAGCGAGAACATGTTGGTGCACGGCGAACTTGTCGTGACGACGAGTGAAGGTCAATCGTGGACCGTTGATGTTGAATTGGAAGCAACCTCGGCGGTTGACTCGTGGTACACGCCGCTGACCGAGCCCGGACGTGTGATTGGCGCAATGCTGGCGGTGCTCGCCCTTTCTGCTCTGACGACGGTCTTTGCACGCTCGAAATACGAAGAGGATGCAGCGGAAATGCCAGTGGCGGTCGCTGCTGCTAAACCGGTGGACGTCGATGCATGGGGCCGACCGATCGATGACGAACGTTCAGCCGACCCGTTTGATGTTCAGGAATGAGTGACCGGGAACGTTGCTTCTGGCGCACAACCAACGTTTGTTGACGCCCTCGGCCAAGCGCACGGCAAGGCACACCTCCTCCCACGTGGACGGGGCTTCATTCTCGGGTTGTATCAACCACGGTGCGTGGGCGACCTCAATGTCCTCTTCGTAAGCCCTCCAGCGACATCCGTACTTGAAACCAGGTCGGAGCAGCAACCCGCGGCCCATCAACGACGCGTACAATCCCGCATCCGCTGCCTCACGACCCAGAAGCCATTGGTGTTCCTCTGGGCGCAAAAATCGTCCTGAAAAATGCGGAACACCCACCGTGGGCAACGGCCATTCGTCCTGATGGCCGATGAAGAACCCACCGTCGACGTTTACAGCGCGTTCGCATGCTGCCACCAATGCGTCACGTTTTGCATCGGATATGGAGGCGAGCGTGGGGTGGCCACCGCTTGGTTCGGCCAACGATAGATGGTATACGGTGGTGTCAAATTCGTCGTCAACGACGACCAGTTCCGCCACGTGACCGAGGGCGTGAACGTCCTCAACCCAGCACGACAATTCACCCCAGTCGAGCGGGTCGTGCGTTCGCTGAAGGCGCACCTGGCTGAACCCATTGTGCGAGGTCCACAATTCATGTCGCTCCCACCGAATCGCCCACGTCGACGATGGAAGGGCTCCAAATCGTTGCTCAAGATGAACAACGGGAACGACACGTTCGCCACCGTTGCGCAGAACATCAAGGGCAATGGTCCTTTGAATCAGGTTGGGGTCAACGGCGAGTTGCTCATCAAACCACGGCGTGCCTGAAGGGAGCGGGACGTGGCGGTACCAATGACAAAACATCACTTCCTCCGCAGTCAGCAAAATCCCGCCGTCCGTCCTGCGACCGAGTGCGCTTTTTTGGTGGAGGCGTTGCGACAGTGGGTCGGGAAGAAACCAACCGTTTTGCGTGGCCTCAGGTGCTGGGAGCGGCTGGGACGGAGGTGCGTTGGGAGAGCGGGCTCCATCCAGTGAGCGAACCGTGCGGGCACGAGGACGGTAGGTTCGTTCTCGTCCACCCATGATTCAACCACGAGTGCGGTGTTTTTGATACCGTCGCTTGAAACCGATTGTCCTATGTGCTATCGGTTCAAGGGTCCATTGAGGGGCTCCTATGGTCGACGGCTATCTCGGAACCCTAACGACCGAGGAGCGAACCCTCCTCCATCTCATTCACCAACAACTCCCCAGCGGTGGATGGGAGGCGCCCGCCGTACTCACGCAGGCAGGCATCTCTGCAGCGGTTCACGTACAGCGAAAGCACATCCCAAGAACGCTCAAGCGGATGGAGAAAAACGGGCAAGTGTCCGTCGCTCAGCGCCACATCCCGGGTGGGAAACAGCGCAAACGCGTCTACACGCTCACGGAAACCGGGCAACAAGCAGCTGAAGTCTTGCGAGATCGGGTCCTTTCTGAACAGGTCCACCGCAACGGCGAATCAATGCTCTTGTCCTCGCTGTGGTCCACGCAAACGCCCATTCTCGAACTGCTGTCTCACGTTGACGACGGGATGAACCACCACGACGAAGCCCTGGTTTCACCCGTCTCCAATCCCGAGGGCATGGCCTCCATTGACGCACAGTACGGTGAACAACTGGTACGCCGGATGTTTGCACGAGCGTGGGAGGATGGAAAAATAACCAAAGACGAACAGTCGTTGCTCAACGAGGTGGTTGAATTTCTCGGCATGCATCCAGAACGGGTTCGTCGTCTGTCCAATGAAGCGCGTCAATCCCTCAAGATACCACCTCCTGAGGAAGTGTACTACGACATGATTCTCCAGGCCCTCGACGACGGTGAAATCATTCAGGATGAAATCGATTTACTCGAAACGTTTCGAATCCATTTCGGTATCGACCAAATCACGCACCGAGCCTTGCTTGAGCGGGCTCGGGCGTCCCCTGCCTCTTCTGAACATTATGGAACGTACGCCGCAGCCGTCCGAACAGCGATGAAGGACAACGTCATCACGGCCGATGAACACGCCATTCTGATGACCCTCAAAGCAACGTTAGAAATCTCCGATGCGGAGCACGAGCGCATCATGAGCGAATTAAACCAACAACAACCGGGGTGAGCCAATGGGAATGACCGATGAAGAAGCCATGCTGCACGATACGCTCTCTGAGTTAAAACGACAGTTGCGCTCAAGCGACAGCCGGAAAAATCGTGTTGATTGGAGACGTGATGATGGATTGCTACATCCACGGCTACGCCAACAACCTCAATTCCCGTGCTCCCGTTCCTGTCCTGCGAGAAACTTCTCGAGAGGAGGACGTCGGTGCCGCAGCTCACGTCGCTCGCGGTCTTCGTTCGATGGGAATGGACAGTCATCTCTTTGGCGTGGTTGGCGACGACCATGCGGGGTTAAGCATCATCGAGTCGCTTGAGAGTGAAGGGGTCACCACTCACGGAATTGCGATTGTTGAAGATCGAACGACCACCGTGAAAACCCGATTGTTGGCTTCAAGGGAGAGTCTGATTCGCGATGAGCAATTGCTGCTGCGCTGGGACATCGAGGAAGACGACCCCGTTCCTGATGAAGCGTCCAACGCCCTCTACGAACAGGCCATCGCCGACCTTGAGGGCGCCTCGGCACTGATCGCTTCAGATTACGGACAAGGCGTCATCACCGACGGCGGCGCTGAGCGTTTGTTTGCAGCTGCAACCAAAGCCGGAGTACCGGTCATCGCTGACCCGAAATTGACCGGGCTTCACCGGACCGAAGGCGTGGATTGGACGCTGTTTCAATCCCAAGGATTGGAGCTGATGCGACGGCGCTTAGGGGCTTCGACGGGGGCGGAGGCCGCCGAAAAACTTCTGGCACAGTACCATTGGAACCATCTGGTGGTTCTCTCCGGTGAAGCAGGCGTAACCATCTATTCGAGGGACGAAGAAACCGTTCATGCTCCGTGCGGGCTGGTCGACATCAGGCAGATGATCGGCCTGATCGACGCTGCCGCTGTGGCCATCGCCTTTTCACTCTCTCGTGATTTGGACGTCCATTCAACGGCGCTCCTTGCCAACGCTGCATGCGAGTGCATCCTCGGTGCAGAACGGACGGACTCGTTCGTTCTGAGCAAAGACGACCTCATCCACCGAGTGGGTGAGCATGTTTGGAACCTGCAGGTTTCCAAGCGATGAGGTGATGGCATGAGCGCGTGGCTGTGGCCGACAACGGCCGACGTTGGAATGCGTGTCTTTGCAAGCAGTCTGGCGTCCTTGCTGGGTGAAGCAGCAACAGGCGTTCAGGCCTACCTCATCAGTGAAACCAGTGCACGAACCATCAACGCACACGTTCGCCGAACGGGAGAGTGGAGGGTCCGCCCCACGCACCAACCCAACGACGTCCATTTCCTCTACCTGGCTTGGCTGGATGAGGTTCTGTACCGTGCGGAGGTCAAGAACCAATGGTACGTGGACGGACACATCAAGATTGAACACGATGAAGAGGGAATGACGGCGGTGGTCCAAGCAGCATGGATCGATGCCAGCGACGTGGAACGGGAAATCGAAATCAAAGCGGTGACCACCCACGACCTTGTGGTCCGAGAGGTTGCAGAGGGTGAGATCGTCGCAAGTCGTTGGGCGGAGGTTCCCGAATTCACAGGACCGGGTTGGTACGCCGATGTTGTGTTTGACATATGAGGTGGGAGAGCCAAGGGTGGACGTGCGCTTCGCAAGGCCAAATCCGCAGGCTTCCTCCATCCCGGGTCCCCACAGCACCCATGGCCCCAGGTAGGGCTGCTCCGTTCCCGGCCTGACCTAGTCCCCCGGTTATTCATTCCCCGTATCCTTCCGGAGACGGTTCATGACACCCGAGTCATGTGGGGGCGAGACATCAACGTCTGCCTACGGGAACCTGTTGACCGCTTTCGCCGCCCCAAGGCGTTCGGTCCACCATAACGACGATTTGTGATTCAGGGTACGCCGAGCTCCCCACCTATCCCAGCCTCTTGCCGTTGGTTGGCCTATATGAAGCCAGCGCAGGAACTCATTCGTCTGCTGCGGCCTCTTCTTCGTACTTTGACGGGCACGATGTCTTGATGACCTCGGCTTCAAAAACGTAGACGCCGTTCTCGTAGAGTAACGTTCCCTCAGCGTAAACGGTCCGGTTGTCGTCAAGCCCGTTGGAAACCATGGCTTCGGTGAATCGAACGGAGATGCTCGACGTGGCACCTTCCAAAACAAACGTCATGGTCGTGTTGTCGATGGTTCCGTCTCGCACCTCCCCGCGCAGAGCGACCTCTTGGTCGAGGTGCTGGTCAGGGGACGCCATCAGTTCGTCAACGGTTTGTGTGGGTGCAGGGGACTGGAGAAGCACGGTTGCGAGCAGTCCCAGCGTCAACACGGCGCCCAGAACGAGAACGCGTGTTCGTCGTGCCCACATGGTTTTCCCACCCGCTGCACCCTTAACAATCCTCTTTCACGTTCCGGACCCGACGACTTCAGAGATGCGTGTGTACGGGGATGACTTCAGACGTTTTGCGAGTCCGTTGACGATGATTTTGGTCAGCGCTGGACCCTCAAAAACAAAAGCAGAATAGGCTTGAACCAGCGTTGCACCCGCAGCAATTTTTTCCCAGGCGTCGTCGGCGGTTGAAATCCCACCAACACCGATGATGGGCCACTCACCACCGACCGCTGAGCGGACCGTGCTGATCATGGCCGTGGACCGCTCCTTGAGGGGTTGACCGCTCAAACCACCTTGCTGAGCAAAAATCGCCGCATCCGTAGCATGCGGATTCGGTGGTCGTTCGACGGTGGTGTTGGAGACGACAATGCCGTCGGCGCCAGCCGCCTTGGCTGTTTTCGCTATGTGAACGAGTTGCTCATCGGTCATGTCGGGTGCCACCTTCACAAGAACGGGTTTTCGCTTGCTCTGCTGCTCGGCCGCCATACGAGCGTTCACCTCATCGCATTTCGCGAGGATGCTCAGCAAGCCATCGTCGCCCTGAAGTTCGCGTAGATTTGGTGTGTTTGGAGAAGACACGTTGACGACAAAGACGTCGCCGTGAACCCACAATCGCTGGAAGGTCGTTGCGTAATCGTTGGGTGCATCCTCAAGCGGCGTGATTTTTGATTTCCCGAGGTTGACCCAAATGGGAATGGTCGGACGTCCGTGCTTGGCGATGTGTTGTGTTAACGAGTCTCGAATCTTTTCACTCCCGTCGTTGTTGAAGCCCATGCGGTTGACCAGCGCTTGTGCCTGTGGGGCGCGGAACATTCGAGGTTTGGGATTGCCGCCCTGTTCGAGCATCGTCACGCCGCCGATCTCGACGAACGACAGTCCGGTGGCTTCCCAGCCTCGCAAGGCCTTGGCGTTCTTGTCCATGCCTGCTGCAAGTCCAAACGGGTGGACGTAGGTGTGGCCGAACAGTTCAATCGGCAACGATTGACGAGGTTTGTACATCAACTTCAGAAGGTTCCGAGTGAGTGGATTTCCCGACATTGCCCGAAGCATAACGATTGAGCGCCCGTGTGCTTTTTCTGAGTCTTGGAACCGCAGAAGAGGGCGTCCGAACCATCGATAGCCTACGCCCATGATGTGCCCTCTCAAACGACATCCTTCAAGACTTGCCTACGGCTGGGCGAAATGATGCGGGTATCCGACCCCCGGTGGCCAGCGGTGCGGGAACTTGCGAGGACACTGTTGCGCACACAATCCTTGCGAGTGGTTGGCCCTTCGTGGCTTGAACAGGAACTCCAACCGTTGACCCTCAAACTGAGCGATGTTCAGCCAGCGCGAACCGAGTTCCCCACCTTTGGAATCGGTGTCGGGGAAGCGATTCAGTTCATCAACCCCGACAACAACGTTTTGATGGCCCAGTGTTCTCAGGACGAGCCTGCGTCGAACGTCGTGTGGCTCCCGATGGAGGTCGTGGCCGGTTGGACCGCACTGTTCGAGGTTGCCACCGACTTGTTGGATGCTGGTTACCCGGGTTGCCTGGGATGCGGTGGGCCGCATTCTGAAGGCGGATGGGATGAACACGAGAGTCGCCAAAGGATGAAATCCTCGTCGACCGGAACCCCATGAAATGTCACATTTCATGCGTACGAGAACGACCATCACGAAGCCAAAGGAGGGTTCAAGTATGGTCGTCGGTGCGCTTCATCACCATGTCCATCGTCATCATCGCTGAGAAACCCAGCGTGGCTGAGGACCTCGCCAACGTGTTGGGTGTGGGCAAAAAAACCGACACGCACTGGCACAGTGAGGACATCATCATCACCTGGGCCATCGGACACTTGCTTGAACTCAAGTACATGGACGACTACGATGAGGCCTTCAAAAATTGGCGGGGTACGGTCGACCGCCTGCCGTTTATTCCAGAAGCGTTCCAATACAAACCCAAAGGCGGTCGTGGGAAAAAACAACTCTCCGCCATTTTGAAACTCATCAAGGACAAATCCGTGACGGAAATCGTGAATGCGTGCGATGCGGCTCGTGAGGGTGAACTCATCTTTCGCACAATTCTTGAACACTCCAAGGTGAAAACACCAACGACTCGGATGTGGATGCAGTCCATGACCTACGACGCCATGCTGTCGGCCTTTGAAACTCGAAAAAGTGGCGAGAACTACCAGGCCTTGAGTGACGCGGCCTACTCTCGTTCACGAGCCGACTGGATCATTGGAATGAACGGGTCAAGAATCGCCACACGTCTGCCGCAAAACCGCGACCGCTCGGCAAACTCACTTGGCCGCGTACAGACGGCCACCCTGGCGCTTGTGGTCGACCACGAACTCGAGGTCTTGTCCCATGTACCCGTGCCCTACTGGCAGCTCAACGCCACGTTCTCTGCAGGTGATGCACGTTGGACAGGTCGTTGGCAGCGCAACGGCCACAAAGACGACCCGGAGCGCCCCGAATACAAAGCACATCGAATCATGGACCCGACCGAAAAGGAGGCCATCGAGTCGGTGCTGAGCGAAGACGGCCCCTTCACCGCAGAGGAAACCAGCCGTACAAAGAAAGAGCAGCCTCCGCTCAATTTTGACCTGACGACGCTTCAGAGGCGCGCCAACAGTTTGTTTTCATGGTCCGCCAAGCGGACGCTTGGTGTGGCGCAAGACCTCTACGACCGGTTCAAGCTCACCACCTACCCGCGAACGGATTCAAAACATCTCCCCGAAGACATGCACGAGACGGTTGCGAACACGATCGAAAAATTGAGCGCCATCGGCGATTACACGCCGCACGCGCGTCGCCTGCAAAACAACGGTTTGTCCAACGCAAAAAGGAATTTTAACAACGCAAAAGTGTCTGACCATTACGCCATTGTGCCGACGGGACAGACGCCTCCCGCCAACTTAAGCGGAGATCATGCCAAATTGTTCGACCTGATCGCACGCAACTTCCTCGCCTCGTGGCATCCTCCCTCAGAATGGACCGTAACCAAACGAACCGCAAGCAAATCAGGGCATATCTTCGTCAAGGAGGTGGAAGCCCTTTCGGTTCAAGGATGGCGTGCCGTCGTGCCAAAAAAAGACAAAATCCCGGAGGGATGGGGGGCGTTGCCAAGCAATCCCTGCGACGCTTCCCTCACCGCACACGAGTTCTCTGAGGAACTGAGCAAACCAAAAAACCGTCTCAAAGAAGCAAGCCTCCTGCAGCTCATGGAACACGCAGGGAAACACATCGAAGACGATGATCTAGCCGACGCCATGAAGGAAAAGGGGTTGGGAACGCCCGCTACTCGGGCCGACACGATTGAAAAGTTGTTGAATCGCAATTACATTCGACGATCGCGCGCGGGAACCATCAGCGCATCACCTCACGGCATTCGGATGATCGATGTTTTACGCAGAATCCCGGTTGAATGGATAACGTCTCCAGAACTCACCGGCGACATGGAGGCTTCACTGCTCGCCGTGCAACGCGGCGATGCCCCCATGGAAACCTACATGACAAAAATCATTGAGCAAACCCAGACGATGGTCGAGCGAATACGAGACCACGACCGCAACACGCTGTACGACGATGAACCAAGCGTCGGTACGTGCCCGTCGTGCCAAGGTTCCGTGTTCGAGAACACGCTTGCCTATCAGTGCGAACACAACAAGGGGCGCGACAAAGGCTGCTCATTTGTGTTCTGGAAAGACACGTCCGGCCGATGGTTCGACCGAACCACGGCCACTCGACTCATCGCAAACCGTTCGGTCGACAACCTGCACGGTTTCTTCTCTCAAGCAGGCGAAGGATACGAGACCTCTGTTGAACTTTCCAAGGACGGTAAGGTCGTCAGCAAAGGATCGGGGGNAGGTGAGGCAAGCGAGGACGATGAGGTGCTCTGTCCTTGTCCGGTATGCGACACCGGCTCCATTCGAATCACGACCACCGCCTACTTGTGCGACAATGCTGAATGCACGTTCCGTGGCATGCAGAACGTGATGTGCAAACGTACCATCACACCCGAAGAAGCCAAGCCAATTTTCACCGAAGGTAAGTCCACGCTCCTCGAAGATTTTACCTCGCGGAGAAACAAGCCCTTCAACGCGTTCCTCAAACTTGAGAAAAACAGGGTCAAGTACGATTTCCCGCCGAGAGCCGCTGCAGCCGACGCAAAGAAATTCACCGTGGTGCCGGGTGTGGTTGCGGTGTGTCCAAAAACAAAGGCGAACATCGTGGAGACAGCGACCCACTACACCGTGGAAGACAGCTCGACCGACTGCAAGATTCACATCGAGCGATGCATCTCAAAACGGGACCTGACGCGAGAAGAGGCAAAGACACTGATCGAGACGGGGTCTGTTGGACCGTTTGATGACTTCATCTCCAAAAAGACGAGCAATCCGTTCAGCGCCTCGCTGTACCTGAAGAAGAATCAGTCCGTCGGTTACAAGTTCGCTAAACGCTCCTGAGGCACCGTTGCCGCAAAGGAAGGTTGAAACCATGCCTTCCACAGGCAAAAACATGGGTCGATGGGACTACGACGTTGTCATCGTCGGCGCCGGTCCAGTTGGCGGACGTGCAGCGACGCTTCTCAGCCAAGACGGACTCAGGGTGTTGATGCTTGAGGAACATGAGGAAATCGGTCGTCCCTTCCAGTGCGCTGGCCTGGTCACTCCATCCGCAATGGACGTCGTTGGAGGTCATCACACGGTGCTGGAAGAAGTGGACGGTGCCTTGATCCATGGACCAAGTGGAACCTTGGTGCCCGTAGGAACGGAAGGAACCCTTCGCACCTACGTGGTTTGCAGGAAACGATTTGACCAGTACGTCGTCCAAATGGGAATGGAAGCAGGCGCAGAACTTTGGCTCGACACCGTACCCCTGAAGGCGAATCGAACCGATGATGGTGTTGATCTCACCGTGCGACGGGGTGAAGAAACCCTCAACGTATCGTGCAAACTCCTGATCGGTGCGGACGGAGCTCACAGTTGGACGCGCAGAACCTTCCGAATGGGTCGGCCCAAGGAACTCATGATTGGATTTCAAACCGAAGTCGTTGGGTACGAAGGCAGAGATCGCTGGTTGGAAATGTACAGCGGCAGCGCCATCGCTCCGGGCTTTTTCGCGTGGGTGATTCCATCGGGCTTTGGAACGCACAGAATTGGACTCTGGTCGACGGCCGACCGGTTGAACGGACGCAGCATCGAGTCGTGCTATCAGGACCTGATGGACCACCCCCTGTGGCACGATCGATTTGCCAACACGTCGGAAATCGCACGCTACTGTGGACCCGTCCCCTCGGGCATGGTCAAGCACCCCGTTAAAGATCGAGTCATGCTGCTTGGCGATGCAGCTGGAATGGCAAAGCCAACCACCGGTGGGGGCATCGGCCCAGGGTTTCACCAGATCCAATGCATCCACGAAGGGCTTTCACGCCTCGTACAGGCCAACACGCTGAGTGAAAAACACCTGAAAGCGCTTACGAAACAGCCCTGGAACCTCATGAAGAAGGAACAGGAGCGGGCGAGGACACTGCGCAACCTCCTCGTCAGCGACTGCACCGACAGCGTACTGGATCAGCACTTCATCAACTTCGCCCATCCTGACACGTTGAGCCTCATCAACGCCATCGGCGACATCGAGAAGCCCGTTCCCCTCGGGATGGCCCTGCTCAAGCAAGTACCGGCGTTTCGCCCGTTAGCGCTGAAAGCCGGGGTTCGTCTCCTGCTGTCGTGAGGTGGCGCAATGAAGCCTCTTATCGAACAGCACAACGTGCGCTACCCACCGTTTGAAGCCGCCCGTTGGGAACCCAACGCATTGCCTGTTGCCTCACGGAACTTTGTGATTGGTCATTACGAATCGGCAACCGAAGCCGCAAACGAACTCGCAACACGCCCACCAGCGTTTCGTTTGGGCGAAGACAAGGATTGGATCATCGAACGATCGTACCTTTTTGACGGAGAAGCGTTCGATCACGAACACGAACAATCCTTCCAAGAAACCGACGACTACGTCCGGGTGGTCAATCGTCAACGACGCGGCTGGTACCTCATTCCGAACCCGATTCATCACGTCCTTCGACAGTTCATCAACGGTGTTGTCATCGTTTTGCTGGCCTGCCTGTTTTACCTCTTCATATCGCCGATCTTGATGCTCGTGAATCTGCCCGTTTACGGTTTGGAAACGGTGCGTTGGGGGTTGCTGGACTACCCGGCGCTGGCCGTGTTCGTTGTGCCGCTGATCTTTGCACCGCTCATCGTACGCGTCGTGGCCAATCTGATGGAATTACGTCGGCAAAACAACTTCCTCAAGCGCGATTTGAAAACACCTGCAATTGAGTTCCAACGAAGCAGCGTTGCCGCCGAAGTGCTCGAACTCAACGTCACCTTCCCCGAATGGGACCCGTCGTGGAACCACGTTGACGCCTTTCTCCGCGTCGGGGTCCTTTCGCCGTCCAGAGAAGTCTTGTTCGAAACCCTTGGCCGAGATCAAAATCGACAACCCCCCCCCGGTCTGTCAACCGCACTGCCGCACCACTGGGAAGAGGGGCTGGACGACGGGACGGCAGGCGGAGAAGATGCACCAATGGAACTCAAAGAGGTGAAAGGTGGTCTCTATTTACGCCCCATGCGAATCATGGTTCAGGGTGAACCGGTGCGCTGGGTCGAAAACGAGACGCTGAAGTTGACGCCCCCCGATCCAACCTGGCCAGGCTCGGTTCACACCGACCTGCTGCGTGTCCACTGGGAATGCATTCTTCGAATTGACCGATCCCGTGGCGGGGCGCTTCTTTGGGTTCAACCCCTCAGGGTTGCCCACGGTGCGGGACGGGTCGCGCTCACCAAACTCCCCATGCACGACGGTCGAAGCGAGTTGGACATGACCTGAACAACACATTCAAAGACAGGCATGACAAGCAGACACCATGGATAGAAAATCCATCACTGCCGTCATGTTGATGCTTCTGATGTGCCTTGCCGGATGTCTGGGCGCCACCGAGCCCACAACGGAAATCACGGAAACGCCGCAAGAGGCGTACAGTTTGAAAACAACGTGGGTTGTTGCACCGAGCGAAATTCAACTGGGGGAACAGGCGGTCTTCATGCTCGGTGTCCAGCAGGAGGGGCCCGGCGCCTTCACCGTTGACTACACGGTGTTGCAGGCCGATTTTTCACCTCTCGACGCCTTGGATTGGTCTGAAAACGAAGCCGGATATCAACTCGGGTTTACGCCACAAATCACGGGTGAACACATCGTTTCAATCGTCATCACCAACACAGGAACCACGGCACTCGAACCGCCCGTCGCTCCGCTGGTCTTGTCCCTGATGGTCACCCCTCCCGCTGAGGACCCGCCAATTCTCTCCGTCCCGAACCGCGTTTTCCTTGATGAACCGAATCTAATTTGGTTTGAAGGGAGCCTTGAACACGCCGACATCGCATCCTGCAACGTTGCCTACACCATCACAAACGGAAACGAGGGGACCATTGCTCCCGATGCGGACGGGGTCTGGAAGGTGTTGTTTGACTTCACCGAAGCCACCGAGTCACACACCATCACGACGGTGGCGAATTGTGGCCGATACACACCCACCAGCGATACAACAACCACTCAGGTCGTCATTGAGGGCGCCGGTGATGACCAGGACGGCGACGGCATCCAAGACGTCCACGACCGCTGTCCATCAGGCATCGGTGCCGACGAAGGATGGCAGTCCACCGCAGCCACCGATGCTGACCAGGACGGATGTCGAGACAACGACGAGGACGACGATGATGACAACGACAGCATCGTTGACATGTACGATTTGTGCCCGGCCTCGTTTGGCTGGGTCAGCACACCCTCTGCCGATTACGACTACGATGGCTGTCATGATGCAAATGAAGACCTTGACGACGACAACGACGGTGTGGACGATGTGGACGATGGTTGCCCCATCGGGCGAAAGGGCTGGTACTCCAACCGCTACAGCGATTGGGACAACGATGGATGCTCCGACCTTGACGAAGACGACAACGACGACAACGACGATCACGCGGATGCAAACGACGCCTGTCCCAAAGGTGCGGCGAATTGGGTCTCGAATCAGGAAAGCGATTGGGACAACGACGGCTGCGCCGATGCTACAGAGGACGACGACGACGACAACGACGGCGTACACGATGTCAACGCCACCGGCCATCCACTCGATCAGTGCCCTCAAACACCGCTGAACGCAACGGGCGTCGATGACGTCGGTTGCGCAGCGGTCGAGAGGGACACGGACCGGGACGGCGTCAACGACCTCGACGACCGATGCGCTGGGACGCCTGTGGGACTGGTGGTCAACGATGTGGGGTGTGCAGACATCGACGGCGACGGTGTGTTTGCCAACGTCGATGTTTGTCCAAACTCCCCAAGCCGCTGGACCATTGACGTGACGGGGTGCGCTGTGGTTCAGCAACCCGTCGCCTGGACCGATGCCACAACGCTCAACGGACCCATGCAGGTCGTGCCTCAGTTCACTTTCCCAACGCTGGACGGGACCTTTAATTTCCGAAGCGAGTGGACGGGCAACGACGTCTACTTTTTCATGTTCAAGTACACCGACAGCAACGGCAACAGCAACACCGGGACCTGGGGCCAGAACCCCGGCAAGTTCATTCGAAATCTTCCTTCGAACACGCATCTCTTCTACGGCTCGTTTGACAGCAGTTACCACAACGACGTGATTCAACAGCGCAACGCCGTCCGTGCGGGTTTGACCAACAGTGAGGAAGCGCATTGGAACAACAGAATCCACTACATTGACGTTGATGCAAGCAACCTTGGAGGCGGAATTGGCTCGATGATCTCGTCCTTCAACAATCCGTTCTTTGTGGGCATTGACCGTTTCCAGCTCGCTCGTGAAACCGGCTCACTGTACGCGTGGACAACCCAGTCCAACGATCCGTTCCATCTTTCCTTCGAACCAAATCAGTGGGTGGCTGAATTTCCAACCAAAGTGCGTTCGCTCGATCCGGGTGTGCACGCCGTGCAGGTCATGGATTTCCAGCGACACGCGGGTGGATGGGGCGGAGGGTACTCATCGTTCAGCAACGCGACGTTCGACCTTCCCGACGACCTCAGTTCCTACGACACACTCGAGGTCTACCATGAGCATGCCTGCTTTGAGCGCAAAAACCGATACCAAAATTCGGACGGAACCTACGGAGGCTGCCACGAGTGGGACTACCTGGCTTACCTCTACCTGTGCAACAGGGACAACACATCGGTGTGCAACACCGAATCCGTCCGATGGATCACGACCTACGGGCGTGAAGGCATGTGGCTGACCGACATCTCACCCTACCTGTTCATGTTCGAGGACGGTGAAGACCGGCGGTTCAAGTACGCTGGAGCAAACAAAGGCGATTTGACCGTGACCTTCCTGTTCAGCGACTGGGGCAGCGGCACGCGCGCCGTCAACGCAACGTACGCCTTCAGCGGCGGGCAGTTTGACGGTACGTACAACAACGAATCC
>FUFK010076536.1_pt1 | contig 48978 bp, 40 predicted proteins | sample 1021851 | NCBI WGS metagenome assembly FUFK01 (sample SAMEA51879418, study PRJEB19060) | metagenome
ATTATCTCAAAAAAGAAGCGTTAATTGATTATGCCGCCACTGATTTTGCTGGGCTAAGAGACTCTCTAATTGCTTATATGAAGGCTGCGTATGCCACGGACTATCAGAACTTTACAGAATCTGATTATGGGATGATGTTTACTGAGTTAGTGGCATACATGGGAGCCGTAATGTCCTTTAAAGCAGATGCTTTAGCAAACGAAGCGTATTTGCCAACCGCAAGAACAAGAAGAAATGTATCAAAGCTTTTAAACTTAATCGGCGTGCGTTTAAAAGGCCCCACTTCGGCAGGCGGTAGCGCAAGATTAACTTTGAATTCTGCTGCAACCGCTAATCCTACTATTGCTGCATCAGATCGCGTTGTTACCATTTCTTCTCCTCTAGATGGAGGTCAGATAACTTACACGATGTACCCCGTGTCTAATGGTAAGATTCAATCACTTGCCTCCAATAGCACAGACATTGAATTATCGCTTAATGATTCCACGGACACAAGCACAACCTGGAGTAATCTCGCTTTACTTGAGGGTGCGTTAGCACAAGAAACAGGCACCTTTGACACAGCAGACGCATTCAAGTCTATTGCTTTAACTCAAGGACCCGTGATTGAAAATAGTGTTCAAGTCTTTGTTACATCAGAAAACTCGCTATCAGGAACATACAAGCAAGTTGATAATTTGTTTAGTGCGTCTGGATCCACGGACAAGATCTTTGAAGTGGTGTATGACGAGCTATATAATGCTACAATTAGATTTGGTGATGGTAATCTCGGTGCTTCTCCTCCAAACTCCTCGTCTTATAGAGTCGTTTATAGAGTTGGAGGTGGTGCCAGAGGTAATGTATTAGGAAATGCTTTAAGTAATGTTGTCAATACATCACAAGGTGATGGAATTATAACCAACACTACTGTTATTACTGGTGGTATTGACGCGGAGACGGTTGAGGACGCGAAGCTTAATGCGCCTTTAGTCTTCAAGCAGCAAGATCGTTTAGTGACCTTAGGTGATTACAAGTCTTTCGTTTCTAGATATGTTAGCCCAAATGGAGGAGCAGCGATAGGCACTGCATCAACAAGGAAGGCTTATTCCTCTGCTAATATAGTAGATGTGTTTGTTTTGCAGAAGGCTACGGATAACCAACTGCAAAAAGCAACCGTTGATTACAAAACAAATCTTTTAGCAGCAATGGAGGACAAAAAGATGTTAACTGATCAATTGGTTATTGTTGATGGTTTGATAAGAACATTAGACCTTGTGGTTACAGCGTATGTCGATTCCTCCTTACAAAATATTGAGGATGTGGTGAAAGGCAAGATCTCTTCTATAGTAAACTCATTCTTCTCCTATTCCAAATTTGATTTTGGCGTAAAATTTGTCCCACAAGAATTAAATAGAAAGATTTTTGATGTGGCGGAGGTCAGGTACTCAACAATTGATAATGTGTCCGATAACATTTCAGTAGACTTTAATGAAGTAATATCATTGAATAACCTAACAGTAAATATAAGTTACATTTAAATGGCAAGAAAATTTTCAAAACTTAACTTTGTTGATGCGGTAAAAATTATTACGCCTGACTTGTATCTAAATCAAGATGCAGAGGTTAGTGGCACTCAAATAAAATTTACTGATAGAGTAATCAATAGCCACATACGGGCATTGGACAACATTACCTCAGTTTTGAATGTTAGCGCAATCGCTGGCTCTCTCACTGCAAGCGATATTAATACACCCACTGGGTTTTCTAGGTATTTTATCAAGCAGAATAAACTTACAGATTTAGATATAAATAAGTTTACCAAAAAGATTTTAACTCCTTTAGGTGTTAAGCTAGAAGATTACCCCACTGCATCTAAATTTAAGAATTATCTTCGGACTAATTTACTACCCAAATTAAGATTGAACTCAAATGATTTGGCGACTGATACTTCTAGCGTCTTTGCGACCACAGCAGCAAGCACGCATGAGTATCTTGTTAATAATTTAGGATGGCTTTACTTTTTAAATACAAGTGCTGCCACATACCACCCCTCTTCTATTGTTGTTGATTCTATTACTAATATCTTGTATAAAGGAAAGCAGTATAAGATCAATGATGGCGTTAAGGACTTCCAAACTTATCTTTGGAATAACCTTGCATCTTTGAGTTCTGTAGATGAGCAAATTGTCCCCAGCATGTTCTGGAGAGGGGATACGACATACACAAGTGGAATACAAAATTTAGATAAATTACACACCTTTATTGATGTGATCTATTCACCACTTCACATTGATAGAGAAGATGTAACGGTTAAAAACGCTATAGAGACTCATCTAGGTGCAAATACTTTTCTTGCTGGTACAGAAGTAGCGGGACCGTTGAATAAATTTTATCGAGCTATTTCATATCTATTCAGAGATATAGATAGTCAGGTAGAAAATTTAGAACTCTTAACTTCGATATCTGAGTGCCCAAAAGAATTTCTTCCTTACCTCTCAAATCTTATTGGTTGGAGATTAAGAGGTAATGATGAGAATTCGTGGAGAAACCAAATAAGAAACGCAGTCTCTTTATATAAGAAAAAAGGAACTAAGCGCGGTTTGGTTGATGCAATGAATACAGTTATTGTCAACAACCCCATTGATACAAGTTCGGCCATAACAGAATTATATGAGTCCTATATTCCAAACTTACTATACTATATTTTAAAAACTGATACTGATGTTTTTAATAGCTCTACTTTTGATGAGGCAAAAGCAGCTAGTTATGGAATTGATATATTTGACCCTGTAAATAGAGATAATAATGTTAGAGCGGCTGTAGATTGCATACTAAGGAATGCTGTTCAGAGATACCCACAACTATTCTTTGTTAGAAATGAACCCTTTAGGGTTAATATTCTTGACAGTGGCGAAGCTTATTTTGGTCCAGTAATCCAAGTAGGTAACACTTACTATACTGGGACATTTTTTGACTCAGATTCTAAGAGGGTGGCAATTTTAGGTGATCCAAAATTCTCATTTAAATACAGAGGGAGAGACTTCCCCATCCCACCATGGGAGGAGGAGAAGTTTTATAAAAATTGTGTTGTTACAGAAGAACTCCTAAGCTTCTTTAAAAAACAACTTAGCTTCTTTTGCGTGTCGCAGGGGGTGCAAGACGCATTCTTTAATTATACTAATACTTACATTCTTACAGCGAACACAACCAATGACTTGTTTATAGGTAATTCATATGTGTTCTTTACTTCATCGCAAGAGCAACCGCCTAATTACAATACCATTTTACAAAGTTATGATAGTGACAAATATGATTATCTGTCTCTATGGAATGGTAAATCATCTACTTATGATTTCTCTGTTTGTGCTGGTCACTTCTCAGGGACCTTCTTCGCAGACTCCTCTGCTTTGCATACAACAGCAGAAATTTTAGATTCATTAGATATTATTGATGAATTCAGCCCAGCCAAGGCTATCCCTAGAACGCGATTAAGTTTGTCCGCAGTGGAGCAGCCTAGTGGCATTGATTTTGCTTGTCCAACAATTAGGTGGCCCAATGAAGATACACCCGCATCGTCAACTGCCTTATCTAACTATGAAGTATGCGGGACATATATCAGAGGTGCTGATGATTCAGTAGGTCAGGATTTTGGGTACGATGATTCAAGAAGCACCGTGAACCACAACCTCCTTCCTGTATTCAAGAGAAATCAAGCTAGATATTCTAATAATATTTCTAATTCTGTAGTAAACACCCATGAGGTGGTTCCTGCCGCAAGCGCAATACCCAGAAGATCTTTACGAAGAAGAAATTTTCATAACACTTTAGAATCGGCACGCTGGTATGGAAGAGATGGCAGAAATATGCCCTCCTTCTATAATAACACAAGTTCAATTTTAGATTTCACTAATCTCGGTTACATACCATCCTCCATTAGTTTTGCCTCTCCAACTGCTGCAAACCTATCTTCTGTCTACTCTAGAAGCTGTGCTACAACTACAAATGCAGACTCCTTCTATGGCGTAGATGTGAGCAACACTTTCTCACCCCGAGGAAATGATAGTTTATCTTTCTCTTCCTGTGATCAATTTGTTAGACGGGATCAAATTTCTCAGGAAGCTGCTCTATTCTTTGGCTTTAATGAAAAAAAGAAAAAAGCTTTAGCTAAGGAGACTACTGACTACAATTCCACATTGCTTCAAGCTTCATCCTATTGGATGAATTTAGAAGACTCATTGGCAAATAGAATTGAGGATACTGGATATGGGAAATACACTTCTCCTGTATTAGATATTCGAAGTGTAACTACTTCTAGGAGAGATGGGCTACACTCAATTTATAATTATTATAATGAATATTTCCTAACTTCTCCTGTAGCCAGTTCATTGCCTGAAGCCTCCCTTAAGGATGTCGATGAGGGAGGACCCACAATCCTTTCTCATGTGTATGGGCCAATTTATCACAATGCTAATTTCTCTATTGACGCTTCTGCTGTGGATTTAAGTGCCCAGCTAGTTTCCAGAAAAGCAAACAGCCTTTATAACATTAAATTGCAAGATTTATACGCCCAGGGCAACGATGAAGAGTATAGTGATGGGAGTTTTTACATCGACCTGTTTGATAATTCCTCTCTCGCACAAGGCCCATATTACGGCGCTGCCGAATATAGATGCCCCACTATCTTAAGCAGTATGAACTTCATAGACACCTCTACCTCTTTGATAAACAATAATGTTTTAGGTGTTTACAATCTCGATGAGTCTCAGGAGTCTGATGTCTTAAGTGATGATAATTATCTAATTAATAATAAATGCGTGGTATTAAAGAACGGAGGAACAGGGCTACCAAGAGTTCAATTTACCATGCGTGGCATAGATCCGCAACAGAAAAATATTCTTATCCCTGAGCATGATTTTGAATTAACTTTAAATTACCTAACATCTAAGGAAAACTCTGCTGCTATAGGCGGTGGTAGTGTAGGTATCCTAATAAGAACAAAAAATGAAGCTACCTCTAAAGGAGATATAGTATTTTTTGTCTGGACTCCAAGAAACAAATGGGAGATGGTTCAAGCCTCTTCTGTCGTAAATGGGAACGCTGGAATCAATAATATTGTAAACAATTACGCACATGTATTCTCTGGTGGAGAAGAGATGTTGTTGAATCAAAACGCAAATTGTAATGAAAATGTAGCCAATAACAGTGTTCTATCTTATGTTAATAAGGATCATATCCAAACTGCAAAGATAAATTTCAATACAAAAAATAGTGAAACTGATTTGCCTTTTGAGTATGCCACATACTACAAGAGTGGAGCACAGTCGGATGTTTATAATGGAAGGAGTGTTCAGCTTCATCGAGCTTTTGCAAATCTTAGTGGAAAAACACAGAATTACATAGTTGAAGTATTTCCTCTTCCACAAAATAACGCAGAAGGTAACTATGTTATTCTAGACGATTTGCGTGTGGTTGATAAAACCTTAAACGATGCTGCTGCTATTCCGTATGATGGAGTTATTCCAGATGTAACGAAGCAGTTGCAATCAGTAACTTCCACAAGATTTTTATTACCTGACGGAAGTGAGCCTGCCTTTGCATCTTTTGCTCAGGAAGGTGTTGCCGATCTATCCTTTGAGTATTTTAGCACTGATCTTTTTAGAGCGACCTCGCCTGGAATGACCTACAATTTTGAAATGTGGGGTTGTGCCTTTAACCCAACATCAAAACAGTATGCAAAGGTTCCACGCGATCCTGATTCGTTCGGTTCAATTTCGAATAGCTTAGGACCCATAACAGACGGCAACAATAAGATAGCAGTTTACATGCACAAGTACTTTGAGTTTCCACCTGTACAACAAGGACCAGTGGAGATGGTTACTAGGGGATTGCCTTATGGGAAGATTCCATTCTGTGGAATTTGCAATAATACATGGACTAACCTAAAAGAAGGATTTAATCAAAGTAACTTAGAAACAATTGCATTCTTTGGCTATAGTCAAGAGTTTTCTGAAAAAATTGCAAATAAACGAGAATTACTTAAGGAATACTGGAGTGCTAGGAAAGGCTTCTTATCATTTAATGATTGGTCACCCTACCCAAACATTGGTAATAGATATCAGGTTGGAGAAAATGAAACTGCAACTGGGTTTGAACCTGAAGCTGATGGCCCAGGCAGGGGGTGCTATGCATGGGACCTTTTAGGTAATCACCCTATTGCCAAAGAAGCGACTCAGGACAGATCAATGGGGGTAACACTTTTAGGTCTAGCCCGAGCAGGCCACGATTCCTATCAGCAAAACATTACAACAGATGACAGACCCCACATTTACGGTTTCAGCCAATGGGGTTACACCAACCCACAAGGCTATCATCCACTTGAGGAGTATTTTTGCTACAGAAATGAGGAAGACCAGCCTGGGAGTGTGGGGGGCTTAACTTGGGCTGCTTTAGGTGAAGTGACAGATTATGTAAGTCCTGGAGAGCCTCCCGCTTTACAGCCCGATCTATTCCAAGGCCCTCCCTTTCCTTGGGGGATATCCCCAGGTTCACCAACGATGATTGATTTCACTACACGCAGAGTGAGGTCTACCGCTGTTGAAACTGGAGACATCGCTCAAGAAGTCGCCGCATATGATGATTACTTAAATTGGGAATGGGTTCCAGGTGAGGATCCTCTTCTGCCCTCAATTTTAGATCCCATGGGATCGGTGACCTCTGGACTAGCTATATGGCAATTAGTGAATCAGGATTGTGCATTTTCAGAGGTAGATGATTTAGAGGACTACAATGAAGAGCGGAGATTTATGTGGAATGAGGACCCTTCCTTTGACGAAAAATTTCTTGATGAGGGGCACGGAATTACATTCCCACCCATGTCAGTTTATCGGGACATAAGGAAAGAGGATTTACTAGACGATCAGTACTACACCTTTTCTGTTTGGGTTGCTACTTCGGAGGAGGGTGTAGCTTCTGTTAATTACGACGATACCGAGAGAAAACGGCTAAGAGATGGGTATGCTAGTTCAGCAATACTAACCATTTCCCCTATAGGTACAGCAAACTCGTATACTCGACTAGTTCTTGAGCTTCCAACTCCTGTTGCGGGAGGTTTTGCACAAAACTCAGCCACTAGTTCCATATTAACAAATGGACATACTCTAGTGGATGCGTCTGCTGCAAGAGTTAGAGAGGTGTCTGTTCAAGCCGTGCCCAATAGTGATAATACTTTACGCTGGTTTAGAATGGAGGTGACCATGCCTTATGACGCTTTAGAGCTAGATTCGGCAAATAAACCTAACTTAGGAATTCGTTGTACACTGCAAGCTTATAATAATACTTTTGATTCTGGGCTGCCAAACAATTTACCTACAGGTCAAAATGTGGGTGCTATAGCTAAAAGGGATTCCTTAATCCATAGTCCTTGTAGACTAAACACTTGGGGCTATATGGTTAATGCTCGACCCGATCTCAAAGAAGGTATTAATGACGATTTGGTAGACTTTACAAGAAAAGAGACGATCTTAGAGGGAGTAGGTACAAGAATATGGAGCGAGGATTTTGAAAATAGCCCAGGAAGAGTCCCCGCTATTATATACGAAGGAAATGGTAGTGTAGTAGATCCATCATTTGAAGCAAGACAATATGAGATCAACGGCCCCAAAAAAGTATATGATTTATCAGGTTCTTTAAGCCTTTATAATAAAGATGTTTCTGGGTTGCAAAAGCTTACAGTCCTGAAAGATGCCGAAAATAATGAGGTATTCAACTCAGAGATTTATAATAAAGTTACATTGTATGATAATAGTGGTTTGCAGTACGCAGGCGATATTTACATGGACATAAACAAAAGACTAGTGAGGCCTGCCAATTATCCTTTGGAACTAGGCTTGGATAGGGTTCTTACAGTGTCAGGCTCAACCGCTGGGACTAACTTAGTAAGAAGTGTTGCTGGCATTATCCCTGTCGAACCCAAAGAATTGTTGCACTTATTTAGGTACTTTAATAAGATCGGTAAAGGTGTAGGAGGAACAGCATTCAATACAAGACGAATGTTTGATTCTTCTGCAATACATGCCGCAAGTGGTGGAAGCAGGTTAGATTACACTATTAACCCTGACAACCCACATATTGGAACTAAGGTTTTAAATTATGAAAACTTTACACGGGTGGATACTTTAGGATGATTGGCGTAGTAGAAATATATTCAAAGTTTGGAACTCCAGAACAGGAGTTAATTCATACTGAAAATAATCTGATTGTAAATGGAGCAGGTGAAACAATCTGCGACATGCTAACACTACCCTCTTCTGTTGCAGATGTAACAACTGGCCCAGGAGATTCTTCAAACTTTACCGTACAAGCTATTTCTTTTGGTAAAAGCTCGGACGCTTATAAAGAAAACGCGCATTTCCATCCTGGAGATGTATCATCTTATTATATTTGGTCGCCACCTACTGGCTCAGAAACAGTTTATTTCTCTGCACTTCCTGAGTATGCGAAGTATGTATCAGCCGTTAAGTATGACAATGTAATTAGGGCTGTTTCATTAGAGAATGAAAACATTGATTCAACCACATCTTCTTATGATCCCAAGCGGGATCCAGGAACAACGCCTAACCCTAATGACACACAACTAGAACCTAATACGATGACGGCGATTGATTATGTTTCAGGTCAGGCGCACAAAATGGGCGATAGGATGATGCAGGGTAGATCTCACGCCCACGGACACAATCTTAATAAGATTATGTGCGGCACTAACCCTAATTTGCTTTCCTTTACAGATGGCCCTCCCGTAGAGCAAGACTTTAGGTTAGGCAATAATGTGATGTGGTCCTCTTCTCTAGGGGGGCTTAGTTCAATTGAGTTACAGGGCGATAACACAGGCCCTTTCTATGGCACCTCTTCGTTTTTAGTAAGTGCTGTAAACAATAAGCAACTGCTACATTTAGTTCCTGAGCATAGAACTCAGTTTCACCATAATGTAGATCACACTTTAAGTTTTTATGCAAAACAACCTGTAGGTGCTAGTGGAACCACTTCTTCTATCATAATTAATTTAAGAGATACTACAGGATCAAAAAATCATTCAGTGGGCATTTCCTATTTTGACCAACAGACTTTGGAGTTTGGTTCCCCCAGCGCGGTTTTGGGTACAGTAGGAAATTTAGTAAGCACTCCAAATGGAGCGGACGCCTACATAACACCTGCCTCTGGAGCAGACGGGTCCGCAGGGTGGTATAGATTTGAGTTAGTTCTTCCTGGTTTGGGAACTGACGCTGCAACAAAGAACACGCATTCGATGAGAGCCCAGTGTAAATTCCTAGGCGCAGGAGGGCAAATGGCCCCCCTTGAAATGTATGGCTGGCAATTAGAAGAGAGGTATGGGGCTTCTGAATTTAAGCGTGTAGCTGGATTAACTCCGACTTTTGATGAGGGTGGTATAAATGGCGATTTGTTTTTAGGTTGTTATCCGCATACAAGTGGAACGAATTTTGCGATATTAAATTCCATATCAAACATTGATAAGCTTAGTGATTATGTTGAGATTAGCGGGGCATATCCAAATTCCACAAATGCAACATTTGGTAATAACTTCTTTAACTCTTCCGCCATTCGATCCATGGATGAGAATGGTTTCATTAGAGCTTATGCTCCCTCCTCTACGACAGGAGACTTTCCCATCTACCCAAGCTCAATTTCGGCACCCTTGGAAGGTGGTGAGGGCGCAGATCCAGCCTCAGGTATGATTGTATCGGCACTGTCGGATTTTTCATCTACAGGAGAGGTTATGTACATTTGCACTATCTCTTCGGGTGATTTGGGTTTGGCTAATATGTATGGTGGTTTATACAAGTGTGGTTTATGGACAATTGATTTAGAGAAGACTCTCTCTGATCGTGATCCTCATGGGATACCTAAAATACCTCCAACCTTCCCTTTAAGATTTAGCTCTGGCTATAATAGACTAGTATATAAGTTGTTTGCGGAAAAGAATTTTACGAAAAATTTAGCTGCAATAAAAGACCATAGTAATGAACCTGGGTGCTTTAAATATCAGGATCTAACTCTTGTGTGGAGAATTAAATTTATATGAAAGGTTTTGTTGAAATTAGTAAAGTTTATACAGATGGTAGAAAAGAGACCCTCTGTAAAGATCATAATATCTTAACCGATTCTTTAGGTGTTAGTGTTGCAAATATCTTTACTGATACAGGCTCCTCAAAAATTTCTGATCATATTATTGGATACTTTCAGGTAGGGGGTGGGCACTTAACCACTGACGCAGACTCCTTTGATAATAGGTTTATTTCAAATCTCGATGCTCCTTTTTCCGAGGAGCAGTATGGAGAGAACGCTGAGTTTTTGGTTACCACACATAACTTAAACAAACTACACGCTACAAATTTTTCGCCTGTGATCGAGGAAAGAGTAACAAGAGAGTCTTTTGTCTCTTTATCAAATCACTATAGCAGTAAGGTCATTGATAATGTTGTTCATTTCAGGCTTGAACTTCCTGAAAGTATGGGGAATGGCTACACTATTTCTGAGTTCGGTTTGTTTTCTAAAAACCCAAGTGGTTCCAGGGGCACCGACAAGTCCTTACTCTTGGCATATAAACAATTTCCTAGCGATGAGGCGATCACAAAAAGCAGTGATTTTTCCTTAGTCGTTGATTGGCAAATACAATTTATTGATGGTGATAAGGGTTCTGAATCCATTGTTGCAGGAGGGGAGGGTGGAGGTCCCCCAGGAACTCAGTATAATGTTGTTTTTATTATGCTTGACGATGTAGGCTTTGAGTACTTAGGTCTGTATAATAATAAAAATGCTTTCGATTTGTCCAGCGCGGGTTATCCAAACGCTAATCCATTCAGCCAATTAGATCATCCTGATGGGTGTGGTATTTACCCACATACGCCAACTCTAAGTGCTCTAGCCTCTTCAGGGATGTTATTTTATAATGCAAGAGCAATGCCTATGTGCAGTCCTACCCGATCAACTATTATGGCAGGAAAGTACAACTTTAGCTGTAAGTCCACAGGGCAAGATGAAAATGGCAATATACTCCCACCTGTTTGGGGACCAGGATATGGCAAAGTTACAGGCGATGGGACCGTGGGCCAACAAGCTAAGAAAACTCTCCGCTCTACCAGAGGGGGACTTGCCGCATTCAATGTTGAGTATGAGTTTCAGCAGTGCTCCAGCACAGTTTTAGACGCTGAAGGGAGTCAGCTTTATCAGGACGGTGATTACGCCCTTCTGAGCGATGCCGTTAGAGATGCTCTAGGTCAGCCAAACACAATCGCAAAACAAAAAGTTTTTGCGGAGTACTTAAAGGAAATAGGATACCATACATCCTTCTTTGGCAAATGGCACTTAGCCAATTGGGAAGATGAGGTTATCTATTCTGAGGAAGATGATGTAATTACTTTAGCCAACGCTAGGGCCGCTCTTTTGCTTCAGCCAACTAGTACAGACACCGCTGCTCAGACCTTAGTTAATTCTCTTGATGGATCGGGCTTAAAAATGATTTCGTTGAAGTTTGGGGGAGGGGCTAATACAACTTGGACTGATACTGATGGAACCATTTATCAAAGCCAAGGTCAAGATCCTGATAATTTATCTTTAGTATTTAGGTTTTTGAAAATTGATGGCAATTCTTCAACTCCTACTGACATCCATTTTGCATACAAGGGGTATACAATGCAAAATATTCCTGGGGCTACTGCACAAAGGCAATGGATCTCAGGTTATGATACTGACGCAGATCAGGTGGTGATTCCTTATTGGGTAGACGGCGATGGAACTTCTGAATTCTTACCTACACTAGGGAGCACTTCTGAAGAAGCGGCTGCGAATATCCAAAAGAAACTTGCAGAGGCAATAAAATTCGGCTTTGGTTCTTATGCTTCACCTAGGTATATTCTTACAAACGATGTTATAGAGGATTTTAATTTATTTGAGTGGAAAGACTATAGAGCCTTGCCATATGAGTATGATCACTACACTCAGTATCCATCACAAGACTCTTTTGGCTATAGAATGCGTGTAAGGCAAAGCTCTCAACCAGCGGGACAAACAGGCGGATTTAATAGGATTCTATATTTTACTCAGCAAATGGGAGGCGAAGACGGTAACACAGCAGTAACCTATTACCCAGCGCACGCTGAGGCAGAAATTTTTGTGGAAGGTAACTTTACTTCAACCTCTTTTGTTCAAGGTGCTACCGAGGTCTCTCAAGATGGACCAGGAAAGAAGTTCGGGGAGTCTTGGGGGCATGTATCCAGTGTAGGTAAGTGGGATCATTATGTTGCAACCTGGGGTAACTTAAACACTGGCCCTAGACCAGGATTTGAAACTTCAAGCAATACCTGGAAAAACTTAGCTGAAGGTGAGGATGAGGCTGGATGGCCTCACTTTGGTAATGGACAAAATGGAAACGGCATGGGCTATGTTAACTTCTTCGCATTGTCTGGGACTAATACGCGAGGAAAAAACGAAGTCTTAACTGTTTCTGATACAGGCTATATGGCATTAAGCCAAACCGCTTCAGGCGAGCCTTACGCCCAAGGTGCTGCAAGTTCGTTTGCAACAAATTTCTTATTTTCTGAGGCGAGTTCTCATTTCAACGATACTGTTAACTGCCCTGAGCCTTTCTTCATGTATGTTACAACTCATGCCCCCCACACGCCCTATACATATCCCCCAAGCTCCATGGTGCATAACCCATATTACAATGATAACCATCAACAGGTTGCATCCCTATCGGCATCCCCTGGAAATGCATCAGCTACTTGGATTAATGTTAATGCACAGATGGAGAACTTTGATTCGTCTTTAAGTTCTTTTATGGAGGGCTTGGATCACGATAGAAGATCGAGAACGATCTTTATCGTAACTTCCGATAATGGGTCCGTTTCTACTGATTTTGCTAGGCGTGGAGCATTCTGCTCTGGAACGCTAGGGTTGGGTACTTCTGCGAGTGTTGCTCCTGCTCACGAATCAGCCGCTTCTGGAGGTTTAGGTCCTACCTATGATAACTTATTAAACCTAGATTGGTATGCTAGTAGTCTAAGCCCCTCGGCTGTTAGGCGGGGCGGGGAAAATGATTCTGCAAATCAGTTTAAGGCATCTTTGTATGACACAGGATTACTTGTGCCTTTTGTTGCCTATGGCGGGTCCTCGACGCCTGTAGTATCTGGAGCATCGACGGAAGCTATGATTGATTTAGTTGACCTTTTGGCTACCGTGGTTCACATTGGGGGAGGTGTAGATGCAGTCCAAGATACGCAAGTACCTAGTGATTCTAAATCATTTTATCCTGTGTTGACAGGTAGCGTGGATGCTTCTAATCACGGTAGGCAGTTTTCTTATGGAGAAATATTCTTTCCCTTAGGTAACTCTGTGGGCAGCAATAGAAGGTGGGGGTCATTCACAGGTTGGGCTGGAAGAGATACAGAGAACCGAGTAAAATTATTAAATTTAAATAATGGGGCGGTGTTAGGCGCAGATTCAAATTCAACAAATGATGATATACCTTCTCCAGGAGATCCCGTAGTGCCTAGAAGGATTAGACGAACCATGTCTGTTCGCTTAAAGCCTACATGGTTTGAGGGGTATTTAGAGGGTCCTACTAATTCTTACGGGTTTACAGTTCGTCAAGCCTTAAAAGCTAACGGGCACACAGGAACAGTCGTATATGATAAAATTCCTGATGCAAGTGCAGGAGTTTGGAAAATACTTAGACCCGCAGGCAATGGAGTGACTGAGGAGGCTGCTGACGAATATCAGCAGGATGATGGTTATGGAAGATTTTTAGAAGAGCTATACCACACACAAGACTTAAACTTTTCCTCCGTAGATAAGTATGAGTTAGAAGATTATATTCCAGAGGCGTGGAAGGCATACAGAGATACTACGACGGGAAATGCTGCTATTGATTATTTGGTCCCTAAATATATATTAAAGCAGTTTGTTAAGGAAGCAGTAACTGAGGCTGGAGCTACAGGAACACTAAATAATAGTGTGCATTATTGGAATATGGTGAGGATATATTCTGCGATGACTAGCGGTCTGGGAGGCTTTATTTCAACCAGATCTGACCCTACCACCACTCCATACTCTGTATTTTACACTTTAGATGAGGATCAGGATTAATAGAAAATGAGTAAATTAAAACCAGTAGGTCACTTACAAGTCCTAAAAATATATGATGATGGAACTGAAGAAATTCATTTTGATGAGCAAAATGTTATTGTATCAGGCATGGGCGTGGGGTTAGCTCACCTTTTTGCAGGAAGCGGAGCTTCTAATATTCGAGACTTTCAAATATTAAACTTTCAAGTTGGCACAGGCGGTGACACTGCAAGCTATGGGTATTGGACATACTCATTAACGACACCTTTATCCGAGGCTAATTACGAGAGTTCTGGGTCTGAGATTTTAGTTGAAAATCTAGAGCCGATTGAAAATGGAGCTAAAACATCTTCGACTAAAGCCTTTGTACGGATTCCTTATTCCAATATTCAAAAAGTGCGACCAACGACAGTTCGATTTAATTTAATCTTGGATAAAAACACCGCAAACGGATTAAGCACTGAAATTGATGAGGTAGGATTATTCATGCGTAACCCGAGAGGACTAAATACTCCTAGCCCGATATTAGTTGCATACAGGCCATTCACTGGTTTAAAAAAGACCAGCACCTTTTCTTTAGTATTTAAGTGGACAATCACCTTTTAAATTATGCCATTCAATCCAACAGATCTCTATACAGTTAGCGCAGGAACAGAAATATATGATTATTTCAACCCTTTCGTAACTAAATTTGATAGCCAGTCTTTTTATAACTGGGAACAAGACAACCAGCCTCTTTATGATTTAGAGGAAAGAACTTACGGACTGTGGGAGAAAGCCACAGGCTATTCTACCTCTAGCTTAAATGGTATGCCTTTGGTCGTTTCTAGTGTAGCGGATTCCAGCAATAGAAATGTTTTCACTAACTTGCAGGAAGCTCTTGATGCCCTCCCTAATGTTATCCGAACGCCTACCTTGATTGAGGTGGCAGCTTCTGGGGCTTTAGGCACCTTAAAATTAAGCAATGTTAAGATTGTAGAGAATGGCGCTCTGGAGATAATCAACAGGGGGTTTGCGAAAGCGTACACTGGGTTTGGTAACGGAGTCGGCGCTGCGAAAGGATCTTATGGGTATATTGGAGGTTCTGAACCTTTATTAGGGAGCCATAATTATATGAATCAGGTTTCCTCCATTGATCTTACTGAGACCATTAGAGATACTCGCGCCTTAGGTGCTGCAACTCGCTTTAGTGATGGGGGTGACTGTTCCGCACTATTTACGGCACCCTTCTTGCGAGGCTTCGTTCAGGCTGCCAATTTTACCACCAACAGGGAGAGAAATTCTAGGGTTTCTTACGGCTTTATTGTACAAAATACCGCAGGTGGTCAACAAGATTTTATGGGCGCTGCTGATGTCTTTAATTTAGAGGCATATGAAGATACGGCCATGGGCTATACAGGAAATATCACTGATAAAACCACACATAATGCAGATGTTTCTGCGGTTCGAGGTGACACTCTCGATACTTTATCAAGAGACCCCATCACCACAGCCAAGCCAGGAGACGCAAGTTATGTCTCCAGGGAAGTAGGTGGTTTGATTTACTGTAATGCGGTCTCTTCAATCGAGATTGAAAACTGCGATGGGCCTCTGTACATCCGTGGCTTCTGCGTAGATGGTGTTTCTGGTGGTGGAACGGCATATGTTGCTAACAACAAAGCTGAAACAGGTATTCATGTCAAAAACTCAGATGTTGTTTTGGAGAATTGTTCAGTTACACGGGCAACCACTACAGGAGCAAAACTAATAAACTCAACTGTAAAACTTGACCGAGGGTTTATTGCAAACAGAAATTACGAAGTTATTACAGCAGGAACCGAAAGGCGGGATAGAACTACAATTGGGTTACATGCTATTAATAGTGATATTACTTTGAGAACCCACAACACTTATGCTTCGGGCGCTGATTTCATATTCAATACCCAGAACCATACCTTCGGTGCAGTGCTTGAGAATAGTGTTTTAAAGGGTGGTTCGAGTAGGTCCAATGCCGATCTGAAGGACACCACTATTGCATTTTCATATAACGAAACTGGATTAAAAGCTGTAAACTCAACCATCGAAGTAAGTGGAAACTTAGATGTTTATAACAATCGCACTGGTGTAGATTTAATAGACTCCCACTTATCGACGGATAGGCTAACTGTAGAAAACCACTCTTTGGAGGGTATAAAAGCCAGTAACTCAATAATAGAATACAATAACAGTCTTGAGCGAAGGACATATGCTGACACTCTTAAAAGTGTGAGGATGACTCAAACATTGCTCAAGGGCAATGGGGTTCATTTAAATTTAGAAAAAGGAAGCTCTTTTAACCATCACTTAGATCCATCAACCATGGATATCCCCACAAAGTTTGGTGGTTTACGATTTACTGGATCACACGGAGTTAGCAACCCTAACGGATCTGCTAAGTTCGCTTTACCAGCAATTCAGTTGCAGAACTCCAAGGCAGAATTACTTCACCCAAGAATCATTGTTAGTGCGTTAGAACTTAATTCTCCAGGCGTTAAGGGTGCAGCAATTCACGCAACCGACTCCTCTTTGGTTAAGCTTTTGGGTACTTCAAATGGAGCCACTATTGTTCAAGGTCCCGCAGGACATACGGCTTCGTTAAATGCCGCAGGCGTTGTTGCCGAAAACAATTCCAAGGTTAGTTTTAGAGGGCCTACAGTTTTAGCGCAGTGGGGTGTGGCAGGGTTAGCTGAAAATAACTCGACTTTAGAATTTTGTCCCCACAAAAAAGATGACCTTTCTCTTGATGTTAGCGCATTCTCGCTACAGTCTCCAGCAAATCACACCGCAGTAGAACTACACTCTGCCAGTAGAGCTTGCTTAGTTGCAAACAATAATTCTAATCTTATTATGGAGGACTTAGGTAGTGCAAGGGACTCTGTACGCTACTGAAACAGATAGCGATTACGGATATTACAAATACCTCTGTATTTGTAAGTGGTGGTTCTATGCAGTTCTATCCCAATCCTAACATTGCAGGAATATTTGCTCATGGCCAGGATTCACCTACTTTGCCTGACGCGGTAACGGCAGATGATTCTATGACAGCTAGTGCCGTTGCTTTAGCTGGTGCAAAATACTTGAACTACAGTTATTACTTAACAGACCCTTACTTCCAAGGGGATTCTTCATCTACCATCGAAGAAAATTGTTCGTTGGGAGGCATATGTGTTCAGGCTTTTGGTAATAGTGTTGTTAGAGCTAATAATATTAACTTCCCCACGGGCTGGTCAAACCCCAAAGGTACTTACTTTGACCCCAGTGCCACTGCTACAGGAAGCCATCAATTAAGAATTTGGAACATTGGAGATGATTCTAAATTGTATATGTCTCATGCTGCTGTCAGTGGATTGCAGCCCTCCGCCGTAAATTACCATGGGCCTAGATCGGTATTTTTAAGTGGTGTTGCTGATGAGTATGGACTAGGAGACATTCACGGTGATGGGCAGTATGTGGCTTATGGAGCTTCGGGGTCAACCCCAAGCACTGGAAGGATTAGTGTTTGTGATCTATTTGGATTAGGGGCTATCGTTAATGCCGCTGAATTAGACGCTGAAACGGAAAGTTTTAATGATGCTCTAACAACTTCAGCCACTTGTTTCGGGCATCCTAATGCTCACAATTACGGCCCTTTCCGATTATTCTTTAGCACAAACTCTGCTATGAGGTCTTTGGGCTATCCCTCAGGCACAACGAATGATCAAATATTTGTAACTCCTGGTTTTAACTCTCAGGATACAAGACCAATGCAACACTTGTCTCAAGGCTATAGCTTATCAGGTAGGGCAGGCATCCCACTTTCAATTTCTACTACAAGTGGAACGCTCACAAACTTACTAAGATTTGAGGGCACTACGCTTACAGCCTCTGGTTACTACTATGGGTCTAGTATGTTGGAAAGTGATAGTGGCACGCATGTTTACTTAGATGAGAACGCGGCTGATGTTTTTGCAAATGCAAAGAACTGCGCCTCTAGACGGGATCATGGTCGAGCGAACCCAAAAGTTACTATCCTGAAATCTACCACTGGAACTGGAGGAGAAGGAAGTAATGGCTCGCCTGCTGGACATCCAACTGGGCTAGGCTCAGGATTAAAATCAATTAACCTCTTCGACATTGGGAGAAAACTATGAGATACTCAAATACATTTAATGTTTTTATGCAGCAATATGGTGATAGCGGAGGGGGAGGATACTCAACAGGATCCGCAGGAGGCACTGGAGATGCTGTTGTAAATTTAACGGGTGCTGACACAGATCCAGCTTTTGGGTTTGTTGGCTCTGAATATAATTTTACAGATCCACCTCGATATTATAAAGCAAATGACCCTTATTATTTTGAGGTTGATAATATCCCACTAAAACAAATTCATGAAAACTGCTTGTGGTTAAAGGATCAAATCGAGGGTGTCTCGCTGAGTGTAACTGGAGTTAGCACCTCGCAGATTTTAGACTTGCAGCCATACACAACTAATGCTGATCGAGAGGTTAAGGTTAGGCCTGGAAAATTCATAGGTAGAGTTAATGATGCTTATAGTATTTCTAACCTAGTTACTCCCGTCGAGGCTAATCCAACAATTGATCTTACCCGAAGTCCTATTTACCAAACTCCAAGTATTAGAATAAGCAACGATGAGTTTAGGGCGATTGTAGGTTCTACAATGGACACCTTACTTTATAGTAACGGATTGTCCGATCATTACCAGCACCATCCCTCTGTTGCTAATAATGTAACTCCTAATTCAGAGAATGTTAATAGTCCTGGTATACAAATTACCTATTCAAATATCTCTGATTTTTTGAATGAGGCTGGAGGTACAGTAAACGATATACCTAAAATTAAGACCGCGATTTGGCAACAACTAAGCAATAGCTCTAATGAAACTCCACCTAATCGCGTAGACTTACAGCAACTATCCGTTGATTTTTGTCGCAGATGGCAAGGTATTTTTAGAACTTCTGTTGTTAATATTGCAGAGCAATTAAGCGTTCAAATTGAGCCTTTTGATTCTTCTGATTATATTGACAATAATTCAACTTATGATCCTAAGGTTAGAATTGATTTGGTATATGCCTATACTGTGCCTGTTGATTCTTCCAGAACTTCAATCGCCAAGGATGCCGCTGGCCCTGAGACGCTTACTGCTCCTCGCTTGGGTGTTGTAAAAGGAGCGGGAGGTATTATTACGGCTAAAAGCTATGGTGGTGCTGAAACCGCAGTAGATATCATTACAAATCCTGCGGAAATTGGGGCTGGAGATTGGATTAATCAAGAGACTCAAGCAGGTAGATATTATGATACTACACAAAACCTCTCGCCTCTTCAGGACGCTGCGATACAGGCACCTCTTTCAGATCAGCACGCCACCACTGCTCAGAGAATGCCCTTCCCAGGTAAAGGCACAGGGCTAAGTTTCCCATCGCCTGACGATTTAATGAATCTAGCTCCTATTGTTTCTCAGGATGCTGTGGATAATGCTTTTGCCACTGTCGGGCAATCTGTCCTACCCATTTGTTATGTTATTGTTAAAGAGGGTGCAGGAGTTATAACTAGTGATGATGTTATTGATATTAGGCCTTTCTTAAGAACCTCGGAGCTTACATATAACGAGAGAGCAGGTGTAGCCGCTGCCAACCCACCCCTTTCATTAGCTAATCCTTCTGTTGGCAAGTATGAATTATATAACGCATTGCAATTAATGCGGGATATTCAGCAAATAAAATTAGACAACTTGAATACTGCTTTAAGAGCGTCGATTCAAGAGGTTCCTATTGCACAAGCTAAGTTTAGTGCTTTATTTACACAAATCGTTGATGGTGGGGGAGCAGTTTTAGGTCTAAAGGAGATTAGGACATTATCTAATAATCCAGGATCGCTGCCTGAGCTTTATTCTGATATGACAGTGGGTGGTCAGGTTATAACTCCCACTACAGGTGAGGATTCAACGGGAGTTATTACATGTCTTCCAGGTATATACTTAGTCGAAGCGACGGTACATGCTTCCCCTCAAAACTATTTTAATTCAAATTCTAGAAGTACCTGGAAGATAAAACTGATAAATGGTGAGGCTGATCTTTACCCTGCTTCTGATTCAAACAAGCAAACTTTTAGATGTTACGCTGATGAAGGGGATGCTTATAAGCAAGAGAGCGGGTCTGCCTCTTTTAAAGCCATGGTGACAGTCCCAGAGAGCGCACCAGGGCGGTTAAAGCTACAGATTAGCAGGGATAGTGGTAGCAGTTCTCAGAAGTTAAATGTTAGAGGCAGCATTCACCTTACAAGACTTGCAAACTTAGACGGGACTGAAGGACCCATAACCGCTGGAGGCAGTAATTAAAAGGTTGAGCTAAAAATATGGTCGAATTTGTTGGACCCCTAACTGCCGCTGAAGGTGAATATAATGATCCTAAGGGGTACAAAGCTCCTTATGGAGGGTATGTTTTTGTTCCTGAACCTTCTGCCGATCAAATACCAACTGACACCAACCCTAGAGATGTTGGCTTAGGTGGTCTGCCTGACCCACCTCTACCAAATATAACGCCCCCTCAAGTAATTACTTTGACGCCAGTTGGGGAGGTTGTCGTTCCATTTGATGAGTTTGTCTTGGGTCAGGTTCCTGTAAATAATTTTGGGACTTATATTTCTTTCACTAAAGACTCTCAATCTTTTGATAACTTAACTGAAATACCTTTAACAATTACAGGTGCGTTGCAGGGTAAGTTAGAAGAGGCAAACCTACCTCCTGTTACGGGAAAGTTAGATATTAGTTACGATAATAATGTGCCTGTTGCCACGATGCAGTTTAACATTGCAAATTCGACAGAGGCAATTCAGGTATTTAATGATAATCCAACTATTCTTAATTCTTTAGCTGCTGTCTGTGAGTACAATCTTTTATACGAGATTGATGTTCAAGGGTACAGAGAAAATTTTGAGTACTCTAGATTTGAAGGAAACTTTGGTGTTCCCATATCAATAGATATGGGACAAGCATACGAAAATACTTCTCAACCAACTTATTCTCCTGCTCAGGACTTAGTAACTCCTGAGTTTCCTGATGTATTAACTGAGTTATCAGAAGACCCTAAGATTACAATAGTAACAAATAAGTCTTTAAATACATCAATCAAGGTCCCAACTGCTTTGGTAGAGCAGGCAGAGAAAAACCCCCAGCCAATTTTAGTTGGTAATCAAAATGTGGGGGATTCCTATTTAATTGGTCTTATTGGAGGCGACCGTCGTTTTAACTCTGGAAGATTTATTGATTTAGGTAATGATGCTTTGGCAAAGAAAAGGGACTTGTATGGTTATACAACAGGAATTACAGATTCGAATTATAGTTTCTTTCAAGTTAAAACAGACACCGCAACCAATTTGCAATCGCACTCGCTTGAACTTGATTATTCTGTAACTTCTCAGGCTGGGGTTCCGTTGATTTTTTCAAATAATGTTGATGAGACCGTGGCTTTGATTGATCTTATTAATAGGCGTGATAGTGGCTACTCAGATTATCCTTATAATGCAATAACAAATAATAAAATTGAAGCTAGTTTAGATTCTGATTCTTTATCTATTATCAACAGTTCTTTAAATTTGGGTGGTAAATCTTTAAAAACTTCGATGCTTTCCTCAGTTAAAGAAGCTTTGATTAGGGGGGAGCAAGCTTTTTTCAGGAAAGAAGACTTAGAAAAATTTAATAATGAGAACCAGAATAGACAGGTGTTGCAAAGAAAATCAACACAAGTTTTAAATAATATAGCTGCAATGGATATTATTTTGCAAGAAGCAATCTCGATATACCCAGATGATTATACCATAAAAGCTAAGAATAGGCTCGCCAATTGGAAGACTCTGGCTGAGGATGTGAACAAAAGAATTATTTACAAAACTTCCAATGAAATAGAGACCCTTATTTATATTCCAAATAATGAAAAAATAGTTGTTAAAGACGCCTGTGGAGTATCTCATGATTTAGAGATGCAAGATGGCGATTTTTTTAACGCCTCTGTTTTAAACGGTGATGATAGGCTAACTGTTTTCTCTGATATTGCAAATGCTAAAGTCCTTGACTGCACTGCAATTGATCAGGCTTCCTTGTTGGCTGACGATGAATATTTCTTGTCTCTCGAATGCACCTCTACAACGAGTCAGTTAAACGAGTATACCCCAGATGTCTCGTCCAATCGACAGGATTATTATTTTTTAAAGTTAGATAAGGACACCATAGAGGATTCTCCTGACACTAGCTTATTTTTTAGAAGAACCACCGCTTCCTATGATTATGCAACCACAGGCTTAAACGATTATGTTAAGCACAAGGCTTTTCCATATGGCATTGTTTATCTTAGACATGACGATATGATTTTTAATCATTTAGAGTCATCCAATAAAGCTAAACTAATCTTTAGGGATCTGACTCTTGATAACTTTAGCAATACTCCAGATATTATTCTTCCAAGATTGATTCCGCAGTATATTCTTTTAGTTCCCACAGACTCTACACTAAAGTGCCCGTATCACACTCGATCTAAATTTATTGATTTTAACACTCGAAGAGTAAATCTTAAATTTTCTCCGTTCTTAACAGATATTGACGGGGGCATGGCTAACCCTCCATATCTAACACCGATCATTACCACTACAGACAGTGTAAACTTTTCTCCTGATATTCAGGACGGAATTACATATCAGGAGGGCTTAGAGTATTCTTTAGATACTGATGCCATAACTAACATTAAAAAATACAAAAACGATGCAGAGCTATTACCTAGAACTCTTCTTCCAGTTCCTGCGGTATTGCAAAAACTTAATACTATAAAAACAGATTATGCTCTCGGTCAGAGGGATTCGATCTCCTTGTATGATCTTTATTCTAATCTAGATCCAAAAACCTTTAGGTCTTTGTCAGCAGACACCTTGGATTTTAATGATTTTAAATCTAAGTTACGCTACAATATTGTAACAGACGATAAAGACACAAATAAAACGAGCTTTGTTTCAGTTAAAGAAGTTTCGAACATTGATAAAAAGACGCCTACTCTTTTAGAAAACCTTACGCCTAGTTGGACTGCTACTCCTACATCTGCGGGGGAAGCGGTGGATGTAGGGGATGCAATTGATGCCCCTGTTGTAAGGGGGGGATACAGGTCAATATAACCTTACAAAATATAAAAAATTTCTATATTTTGATGTATGTGCAATACATACTCGTAGAGGGTTTCGCCCTTTTTAAAACTTATTGGAGAAATAAAAAATGAATTTTAATGCAAAAGTAGATAGAGAAGTGGTCGATGCCATTCTAGAAAGCTCTCTTTGGAAAAAAGCACAGGTTGATGTGGTTAAGAGAGAGGTTGTCAACGAGGAAGTAAACAGCATTGGCACCGAAAACGAAGGCGAGATCGGTAACATCGCTGAGTACGAGGATGGGGTAATGAATCAGTTTGAAGAGCCCACCAATTTAGAAGATCAGGATACCCCTGAGGAGTCTTTTACTTTAGACGATCTTGAGTATGTTCTTGATAACTTAGAGGATGATGCCCTTATGGAGCACGCAATCAACATGCTTGATGTTTTTGATACTGCTTATGAAGCTTTAAACGAAGCCTCTGGAGATGAAGACGAAGAGGACGAGGAAGAAGAGGAAGCAGAGGAAGCAGAGGAGGCTGAAGAGGCCGAGGAAGCTGAGGAAGCTGAAGCTGTTGAAGAAGATGATAAGATGGGTTATAAAGGCGCTCCTGGCGGTTCCAAGAAGGCCAAAAGAATCCATGCAATGCTTAAAGCTCGTAAACAAGCAAAATGAAAGAACTAGATATCGCAAGTTTTGCAGAAAGTTTAGTTTCTGAAAGCGTGAATCAGGGTAAGCCTGTGCAGTTCGCTGCTCCACAGGCTCCTGATGCTCCTGACATTTCGGATGTTAGGGTCCCTGATAACTTTGCTGATCAGGTGTTGTCCGAAAGTTTTAGTGTTAAATCCCCTCCAAAGCCTGTCGCTGCTCAACAACCTACATCCCCTAAAAAAACAATAAACGAAGCCTCGCTATACAAGCAGCACCTTCTGAACGAATATGAAAAGAAGATGCAAGACTTAGAGGAACTTATTGATATTATGGAATCAATGGGTATGGTTAGCGTGGGAGCGCAAACGACAACAGGCAGTGGTATGTCACCTACCTATGGTGGAACTAAAGAAAGAAAAAAGAAAAGAAAAAGCCGTGCTCCTCGATATACTAAGTGAAGCGAAAAGTCGCCCTAAGACTAGAGGTTCATACCACACTCTAAAGGATGGTGTGGTAACCTCAAAAAAATCTAAGGTGAAAAACTATCCTAGTATTAAGATTGCTTTGCGTAAAGGCTATGTTGGGCAGATCTTTTCAACAAAAAATGCGGCTCGGCTATATGTAATTAGCAACGCTGGTTGGGGCAAGAAGAGTAGTGGGCGGATCGCCAAGGGTTTTACCCCTGGATCATCCACACCTTCTTCTAAGTGGGCCAGTATTAAAGGTCATGCAGTAAGGACCATGAGGAAACATGGTGGGCAGAGATCTAAAAAATTCGAAAAATATAAGGTAAAGAAATGATTTTAACTGATACATTTATTGTAGAAAACGCTCAACTTATTCAAGAGAGTAGAAACGGCTCATCCGTTACAAAATTGCGCGGAACTTTTGGTCGTTGCGATGAAAAGAATAACAATGGCAGGGTTTACTCAAAGCCTATTCTTGAGCGTGAGGTTAAAAGAATCGCGGAGGCCATGACTGAAAGAAGACTTCTAGGTGAGTTAGATCATCCTAGCCACGACTCAGTTAAGTTGAGTAATGTTTCGCATCTTATTACTAATTTAGATTTCAGGGGAAACGAGTTGGTCGGTGAGTGTGAATTACTTGATACTCCCGCAGGTAAAGTTGCAAAGGCTTTAGTTGAGGGTGGAGTGAAGGTAGGCATTTCTTCAAGAGGAATGGGGACTTTATCTGAACAAGCTGATGGAACAAAGACTGTGAATGAGGATTTCAAGCTCGTCACCTTTGATTTGGTTGCCGACCCTTCAACCAGAGGTGCGTTCCCTGGTCTTTCTGAATCCACACAATCCAACTTGGTTGAGGAGATTGTATCGGACACCTTGGATAAAGCGGCAAAAGAGAAGGTTTTTACTACTATGCTTAAGGATAAGATTAGAGAGAAGGCCCAGTTTGGTAATCAGGGCGGTAAGGATACCCCTGTTAAAAAGGACAAGAAAAAGCCTACCCCTGAGGATCCCTTCCGCAATTGGGAGGATTTGTATGGCCCTAATACAGGTAAGCCTAGAGTGGTTAGAACCCGAGGTTATCAAGATTCGGCTGATGTTACCGCTCCCGTTGAGGTAACTGAGAACAAATATGCTTTTCTCAAGAGCGTCCTATCAGAAAATATCACCCGAGAGGGTGCAAGAAGAATGGTCAAAATGGGTTCTGTCACCGCAGGTAAGTCTCTTGGTGGTAGACTAAAAAGATTTTTAAGTCGGCAAGGCTTCTTAGGCTATAAGGCTGCTAGAAAAGCAGGTGCAGAACAAGGTAGAATTGAAGCTACTCAAAGGGACGCTCGAAAAGCGCCCTATAATAAATAGAAAAATTTAGAAAAAAATAACCTCTTTTTTTGAGAGGTGTACATACTTGTAGACACGGAGTTTAATCATGAGTAAATTTGATAGCATTTCCCAACTTCTTCCTGAGGGTCTTACTGAGGAGACCGTCTCTGAAATCGCTAACCTTGTTGGCGAGGTCATTAGCGAAGAGGTTGAGAATAAAGTAAAGGACTTAGAAAACAAAGTTCACGGTTTTCTTAGAATGAAAATTGATGAAGTTAAGGATCATGCTCTTTCAGAGCTAGAGCAAGAAAATGATACCTTTAAGAACGCTCGCATCTTCGAATCACTTAAGTCGCTCATGGCTTTGGAGCTTAATGCAGGTGATGAAGCAACCGCAATCGGTCAGACTAAGAAAGAGTTTGATGAGATTCAAGAAGAGAATGATATTCTCGTTAGAGAGCTTGATTCAGCGTTAGTTGAGTGTTCTAAATTAGAAAACACCTTGAGAGTTTTGTCTGAAAAGAACGAAATGCTTGAGGAGGAGAAGCACGGTCTTCAGGAGGCAGTAGTGTCTCTAGAGGAGTCGGCAAAACTGTCTTTTGAAAGTAATGAAAAGGCAGTCATGATCTCGGACGATGTAGATTCCGAGATTATTGAAGATAATACAGTTGAGACTCAGCTTCGTAATGAGTTCATCAACGAAGATATGATGGCTTTTATGCCCTTTAAAAAATAACGGAGATAAATTATGGATAACATTGATGTCAATGGCAGTATTGCCAACGAAACAATTGATAAGTGGTCTCCTGTATTAGAAGGTATTGATAGCGAGTATACAAGAAAAGTTACTGCACAACTTTTAGAGAACCAAGCCAAGCAAATCATTTCTGATAAGCTTGATGAATCAACTGGAGCCAACAGTGTTGGCGCACAAACCACAGTTGGTCGCCTTGGTACTTTCCAAAAGTTTGCGTTCCCTCTTGTTCGCCGCGTCTATCCCGAGCTAATCGCTAACAACATCGTTGGTGTTCAGCCTATGCAGGGTCCAGTTTCACAAATTTTCTACATAGGAAATTCACGAAGAGATGCACACCAAGATGGTGGTGGCGAACAACTCGTTTACAGCAAGTACAACCTTACTTATCGTGGTCAGGTCGCAGGTGCTATTGGGTCTAATGGTAGAGCCTTTGACACCGACTTGCGTGATGGTTTCATGCCTCCCGCAGACGGAACTGCGGCAGCAGTTTCTGCGCTAAATGTTAACGAGCTTCTTCAAGCTGGTTCTGGTACTCCTGATGACACCGTTGGTGGTCAGATTGCTGGCTTCCCTGTTTCTGGTGCTGCTCGTACCCAAGGTGTAACACACGGACCTGCTGGCTTTATGGGCTTCAATGTCTCTGCTGGTGAGCGTCTTGATGGCTCTGGTATCCCAGAGATGATGTTCAACATTGAGCAGCAGCCTGTTGCCGCTAGAACTCGTAAGATGAGAGCCCTTTGGACTCTTGAGGCTTCTCAAGACCTTAAGGCTTATCACAACCTTGACCTTGAGCAGGAGCTTACTGACCTTCTTGGCAAAGAGCTTCGTCTTGAGATCGACCGTGAAATCATCGAAGATGTTCGAATGATGGCTTATGGTGTCGGTAGAAATGATGGCGATACCTTTGGTTGGGATAGAGCAGCTTTAGATCAGTCGCAGAGTGGTGCTAATGGCCCAAGCTTTGATTTCCAGCCCGATTTCCCCACCGCTGGTGCGTTTGATTATGATTTTGATAACAAATATAACAAGAACGAGGCCGCAACGGTTTATGACAATGTTTTTGTTATCGACTTCTCAAGCTCTGCTCTTGATTTCGCTCCTCAGCATGTTGGGCATGTCTACGCTAACCTCATGGCACTTTGCCAGAGAGCAGCAACTGATATCTACAAGACCACCATGCGCGGTCCTGGCAACTTCATGGTGACCTCTCCCACTGTCGCAGCTATGCTTCATGCAGCAGCTAAGTTAGAGGGCGGTGTTCAGTTAACCGATGGTCCCACAAACATGAATGGTGCTAAGGTTGAGTATCGTGGTAAGCTTGCTGGTCAATTCGATCTCTATGTTGATCCCATGTATCCTGAGGACGAAATTCTTATCGGTTATAAGGGTGCCAACGCTATGGATAGTGGTTATGTGTATGCTCCATACATCCCCCTCCAGCAAACACCAACTATTACCGATCCTGATACCTTCCAGCCCAGAAAGGGTATCATGACTCGTTACGGTAAAGCAGAGGTTGCTCCTGCGTCTAGATTCTACAGAATCATTAGACTCATCGGCCCAACATCTAACTACCTCTTCACACCATTCGTCCAAGTGAAGAATAACTCCTATGTTTGATAATTAATCAAACCTAGATAAGTAAAAAAGGGGTGGGGGATATAATTTATCTCCCACCCTTTGTTCTTTTTTAGCTATATAAATATGTACAGATATCAAAGCAAGTGTAAGTTTCGGATGTTAACCACGGTAGGGGACCAGATACTTGAGATTCGTCCAAAACAGATCATTGAATCTGATAAGGAAATAGACTCAGATTATTTAGTTTTAATTCCTGATTCTAAGAAACAAAAGAAAAAAAGTAAAAAGGTAAAAAAGAATGAAAAATTATCAGAACGATCATCCACAAATACCTCGGCCTCTTCTTAACGGGTACGGCACTAGTTTTGGAGATTATGGAGGAGACTCCCTGACAGATTATACCTCCGCTGGAGAGATAGATGCCCCAAAGCTTAACCGCTTAACTCTAGAAGAGGCAGGAGAGTTTTCTGAATTTGAAACTGTAGTAAAAGATTATGTCTTAGGGATGTTAGGCTTTCCTGTGGTTAGGGTCGAGCTTACTGCATTTCAGCTAAAGCACTGTGTTCAAGAGGCAATCAATAAACTTAACTACCATGCGCCTTTGTGGACTCTGCAATACGCTTCGTTTGATGCCTCAGCAGGGCAAAACATATATGAAATTCCCTTGTACATGCTTCACAACTTAGAGTATGTGGCATATAGAAAAAACTTGTTAACTATTGCCGCTCAGGCAGGTACGCTAGAGTTTGATTTCTTTTTAAAATACTTCCAAGACAACTTCTTGTTCGGTAATATGCGTGTGGGTGATTACTATCTTATGCAGCAGACACTGGAAACATATAGAAAAATTCTTAGTTCAGATGGGGGCTTTAACATTGTAGGGGGTAAGTATCTCCAAATATACCCTAGTCCTGCGGTAACACCAGAAAGAGTTATTTTAGAGTACCGCGCAATAGACTCTAACACTGTTCAACCAGCCTACCTTAATTGGATTCAGCGATATGCCCTGGCTGTAGCAAAGGGTGTTTTGGGCCAAATTCGAGGTAAGTTTGCCTCTGTCCCTTCTCCAGCAGGGGGTGCCATGCTAAATGGCGGTCAGCTTATTCAAGAAAGTGAGAAGGAAAAAGAGACCTTAGTGCAGGAACTTCTTAATGAGATTGAGGAGCCTCCAGCTTTTAGTACTTACTAATGGAAAGAAATAAAGATTTATTTAAAACATCAACTGATATGCCCCTAATCCCAGAGTTAGAGGGCAAGAGTGAGTTATCTTTTTTTGATCAGTCCAATCCCGACTTAAACCTTTTTAATTTAGTAGATGACGAACTGATCAGAATTTCAGGATCTGAACTTCTTTACTTTAAATTTTTTCAATCTGAAGAATATGATGAGGTTTACCTTGAATCTAGATCAAAGCCTAGGGCTTCGGATCCTATTCAAGTTTACGGTCACTACGAGCCTAAAGCGTTAGAACAAAACTTAACAGAGTTTGGTTTGGAATTAACAAATGATCAGTTATTTATATTTAATAAGTCTTACATTACTAGAAAGCTAGGTCGTGAGCCTATAGCGGGTGATGTGGTGAAGCCTAAATTTCAAAATCAACGGTATGAAATTTTTGAGGTTCAAGAGGATGGGTTCCAGTTGTATGGTGTTTACCATATGGTATGCTCTGGTAAGCTTCTCAGGGGAGATGTCGATACAGTAGATGAACCACTAACAAATAAAACTGAGGATGTTGGGGGGTACTTAGATCTTGACAACATATAAAGAAACATACTATTCAAATGATGACGCTTTTCGAGCACCTGCTTCCTTAGGATCGTCTCATAAGTACATGCTAAATCAATTGCGGCAGAGAGAAAGCAAAAGTGCTATGCCTCTTAATAGTTATAAGGAGATTGTCCGATTTCTTATAAGCAGATTTAATGATTTGCCGTACTTCAATGAGGCCAATGAGACTGTTCTCGTTAAGTGTCGTTATGGAAATCCAGAAAGAACAATCGCAAAGCTAAAAGACCATGATAATATTATTGTTCCATTGATAACGGTATCACAAAATAACATCGCTGAGGCACCCACACGGCAACGCTATAGCGGAGTGCTTCAATATAGAACTTACTGGGATGATGAAAAGCAGCGAGCTATGCGAATTGTGTCTTTAATAGACCGTCCTGTTACGATACAGTACAATCTCAATATTTGGTGTAAGTACATGGAGGACATGGATCAGCTTTCCCAAAAGGTTAGAGCAGCTTTCAACCCATCTATTGAATTGAACACAAACTTTAGTAAAGATAGTAAAATATTCTTAGCATCAGAAACAAACAACTATAGTTTTGCTGTTGCAGATAAAGAAGACAGAATTATTAGAAAATCTTTTACCTTATCTGTTGAGACATATATTAAGAGTCCTGAATATTTGATAACTTCCACAGGACAGATAGAGGACTTTAAAATAGATGCGGAACTCTCTAAGTAGCATTTTTTTTGCGCTATTTGCTTCCCGTTTTACTAAATACAGATAGAGGTTATTATGAAATCCGTAACAAACGACAGTTTACAGAGACTTGAAATCTACTTAACAACCAACCAGGGCATTAAGAGAATGTGGCTTAACACCCGAGAGACAATGGTTGTCCCCTCCAGTTTTCTTAGCTCGCAAGTGCATAACTTGTCAGAGAGAAGAATGCTAACTATCAGAAACGCTTAGGAGATAAATAATGGTTAATTTTGTGAGCCCAGGTGTGTATGTCATTGAAAAAGACATTAGTGACTACACGCCTTCAATCAATCCCACCGTGGTAGGAATAGTAGGTTTTGCTACTAAAGGTCCAGGTAATAAGCCTACCCTTATTACAAGTGCAGAAAACTTGAAGAAGACTTTCGGTGAGCCTCAAGAAACTCTAGCTGGTCAAGGACTTGAGGGAGCTTTAGAGATTCTTAAAGATTGTAATCAAGTATACTATGTCCGTGCAGTAGACACTGCCACATCAGCAGATGCAAGCACTGTTGTTCGAATGGGCTCTGCTCCTGCAATTGGCGTTTCGGCTGGAGCGTTTGGTGTTACTAGTAGTATTTACCTTAAGGTTCAGATTACCGACAATAATGGAACTACCCCTGCGGAGTTCTTAAGTCCTAGATCTTATAGCATTCCCGCTGGTCTCACCGTTGGAGGTGCTGCGGCAACTTCACAGGCTGCGGCTATGAAGTCGGTGATCGGAGGTGATTTGCAGGCGGATAAATTTGGTTCGTATTTTAACGAGCATGACACTGACCTTACAGGTAGAACAGTAGGAATGTTAGGTAACTTCCTAGTTGCAAACTACGCTGGCTCTGGTGCCACATTAAGTGTTTCTGCTTACACTAATAGTGCTTTTACGGAAGGAACCAGAGTTCTTCTTGCTTTAGATGGTAGTGGAAACCCCTCGGCTTGTACCGCTGCTGGCTTACCCGATGTAGATAGAACCAGTGAACCCAATTATCACCACGCTTTAGTGTCATCCACAACAGTAAAAGGATTTACTTTTGTTGACGGATCAGCTACTTCTGGTTTAGGCTACAAAGTAGAGTCTTTACATCCAGGAACTGGTTATAACACTTCAACTAACGCTGACGGCGCTACTATCGGTATCCAAGCTCAGGTCAGTCCTCTAGGTAATAGAGATACAATCTTCAATGTTCTCTCTCAAGGGGCTCAAGAAGAAAACAGAATCGTATCCTTAGTTGGATCAGGTGTTTACATTGAGGATCAGATTAATACTGGCGATACTGAGAGTGTTAATGGATTTAAATCTCAGTATGTTAAAGGAAATCTCATTGCAGACAACGCGATTTTCTCAGACAGTAAGCTAACTTATTACCAGTCTTACACTTCCAGTTTAGGTGCAGGAACCTTTGTACATATGGTAGGTGGTCCTCCCTCAGCAGCAATCAGTGAAACTTTGAATTATCAAAGTTATCTTGGTACAGCGACAAATGCCTCCGCTGCTTCACCTCGATTTGTGAAGCTTATTGAAGGCACTCGTAATATGGTTGATGGAGCTAATGGTGACGGTAATGGTAATACTACCCAAGAGGCTACCGCGCTTATCGGGGTTACAGCACCCAAGAGAACAGGAATGCAGGCCCTTGACGATGAGTTAGCACCCGTTACAATTGCTCTTGTCCCAGGTATTACTGATCAGGATGTTCAAAATAATCTTGTTTCTCTTGCTGAGAGCAAAGGAAATTTCCTAGCTGTTTTAGGCACTCCAATTGGCATTGGTCAACCACAAGATGCAATTCAGTTTGCTAATGGAACTTCACCATATAGAAGTGCTGCTTTAAATAGCTCTTACGCTGCTCTTTACTATCCCGCAGTTAAAAAGTTACAAGTTGAGTTCGGGAAAGACATGTGGTTTGATCCTGCAATTTTCGGTGTTAAGGTCATGGCAAGAACTGATACCGTGGCTGATGTTTGGTTTGCCCCTGCTGGATTACAGCGAGGCAAATTAAATGTTGCTGATGTTGAAGTTGATCTAAACCAAGGAGATAGAGATAGTCTTTATGGTAACGGCAACTGCATCAACCCAATTACAAACTTTGGTGCTGATGGAGTTGTGGTTTTTGGTCAAAGAACTACTCAAAGGCAACCCACTGCACTCGACAGAATTAATGTTAGACGCTTAATGATTTACATTAAGCGTGTTGTAGAGAGCGCAACAAAGAGGTTTATCTTTGAACCTAATGATCCTCTCACTCAAGAAAGGATTACCAACTTACTTACTCCTACCTTTACGGATATCCAACAAAGACGCGGAATTACATCTTTTAGGGTTATTTGTGATGAGACAGTAAATACTCCAGAGAGGGTTGATAGGAACGAGCTATGGTGCAAGATTCTGATCAAGCCTACAAAAGCCGCTGAGATGTTGGTTTTTGAACTAAATGTAACCAATCAAGCAACATCTTTCTGATGTTAACAAGGAAATAAATTATGGCAGACACACATTATTTTACAAACAACGACAGTACCAATCGTAACATTCTTGAAAATGGGGGGACAACTCCACTCATTAGCACACAGCTTGATTCTGTTAGAGCTTATCAGTGGGAGGTTGATTTTATTGGTCCAGGAACCATAGACGGTATTGTTAACGCTAACCCTATGGGCGTAACAAAAGTCTTTACTTTAGGGGCCAAGCAAGTTAATGGTATTGGTGTAAGAGTTGAAGATATTGAAGTTAATAGAGTAAACGATAAGATCTACTTCCCTGGAAGACCTAGCATGGAAGAGTGTAGTATTACCTTTGATAACCTTCAAGGAGCAAGATTAGATAAACTTTTATACGAAATGTTTGGTATGACCTATGATCCTCGAATGGGTACTGTGGGTAATCTTACTCCTGGCGTCGGTGCAACAGGTAATTTTCAGAAGTATGAGATTCGTGTTAAGCAGCTTAATGGGGCAGGAGAAATAACAAATATTGTTAGATTATTTGGTGCTTACATGAAAAGCTTAGTCCATGGTGAGTATAACTATGCCACTAATGATTTTCATACCATTGAATGCAAATTTAGGTATGATAATTTTGTCACTACTTACGACTCCACTGGTGAAGTAAATACCTCTCCAGTCTAAGGCTAGTTTTTAATGAATAAAAACCCAACTCGTTTGGACGCGGGTTGGGTTTATTTTTTGGCTATGATATAATATGGATTACTTCAACGAACTACTTGAAAGCTACTCACGATTAAAGCAACGGAAGCTTGTGCTTCTTGAGAAGGAAGCTGTAAAAGAAAAGCCTGAGAAGATTACCCAAGAATATACTCCAGAACAGGTCATAGCGGCGGCACTTAGAACGCCAGTTATGGATCCACCTCAACTAGTTCCTATGCCAGGATTGGTAACGAAAGATGAGGACGGTAATGAAAAACAGATCCTAGGTTATCAGAAATCGCCTGGAGAGGGTGAAATGCATGGACAGGTTATCGCTGCTGCGGCTGCTGCTAGAGGCGGTAATGCTGTAGTTATCAATGCGGACGGATCACCCAAGGAACCTGCATTCTCTAATTGGTTTGAGAAAAACTTTAGCGGTAAAGAGGCGATAGGTGAAACAGACGGTACAGGATTGGAGGCTGCTCGTAACAGAGTGGGTGAATCTTTAGGCCCTATTCTAGGTGATTCGGGTGTTGATGATTCCGTGCAAGAAACAATTTTCTCTCAAGTTAGATCTTTACTAGGAATAGCAAGTGACCTAGTGATTACTGCAAGAGATACAGGTGGGGAGTTCGCTAAGAAGCCTTGGGCTGGCTGGAAGGAGGGTGAAGGAGATGATGCTGGGCGTTATGTGGGTCGAGGAGAGGATAATTCTGATGACCCTGAAATGACCAGAAGTGTTGGATCATATATTTCAGGCAGATCAGCAAAAAGTATTGAGTATCAGTTAGCGCATGGGAAAACAGTAGAGTTTGACCCTGATGCAGGCGCTCAATTTGATACATTGGCTAGAGATCCCATGCTAATTCAAGGAGCTTTGGATTCTGTTCAGGCATTTATGGAGCTAGGCAAAGATAATTTAGAGGATAGACAAACAAAGTGTGACAGCATAGGAAAAAGAGTACAAAGAAAAGGTGATCGTTTAATATTTTTTAAAAACGAGGATCCTAACCAAGGTATTGCTATTAAACGAAACGATATTTTTCAATTTGTTGAAAGTCAAATTGAGCAGTCTTGTGGTCAGCCTATTAAAGTTTTACCCAAAGGAAATTATACACCCCAAGAATTAAATGATATGCGTGGTAAGGGCATGGAGCAAGGCTCCGTTGCAGTTGGTGCTTTGCCTAACATAGCACAATTGCCTGATGGCAAGAAGAAAGATGATCTGTATCGTAAAATGGGGCTGCATTTACGCAAAGAATTACTGGCTGATGAGCGAAGATTTGCCGCTGCCTTTACTAGATTAACCGAATCTGAACAACAGGATGTGGCTTATAGTTTGAGGGCATCCTTTGTAGTTGACGCATTAAAGCAGCTAAATGCTGAGACTAATACTCCAGAAAAACTTCGTGCATTTTTTCAAAGAAATTATGAGTTAGAGGCCCCTGTCGTTGAGGCGATAGGTTCCAAGTTTACTTTTCCCATAGGAAGAAAAACAGGTATTGGAGTAGCTGATGATTTGGAATATGCATTTTTAGATAGCGCCTCGGCTGAAAAAGCCTCTAAGTCCATGAAGTTGTCGGGTGATAACACAGTTCAACAGATGAAGGTTTCAGATATTATGAAAGAGCAGAAAGAATTGGGCGCAATCTTTAAAGAAATGTATGACCTTTCTGATGATGATACTGTTTACCTTGTGGGCAGCGGTCAAAAGTCTTATTTTGATGACGCATCCTCCAAGGTAGGGGAGACAACTCAAAGGAGTGCTGCTGTTAATGGTACAGCCGATAATATCGAAGAGGGTTTTGAAGAGGTTACCATGCAAAGATTAGGTATAAATCAACAACAGCTAGATGGTTTGAGGGCGTATCAATCTGAGTTAGATTCCATTGAAAATACTTTAGAACAGATTCTCCCTGAGACTGGAACGGTTTCTAGGGGTTCTGATGGTAATACCTCACCCATTAACTTCAATACAGTTGGTAGTATGGTGGAGACCTTTGCTAGTAAGTTAAGCCTAGACTCTGCGGCTAGAAGTAAATTAAAATCAATTGTTGAAAATTATAATGGTGCTTCTACTGATTTAAATGGGCCAGATAATAGGTTGCAAAGATTGGATATGCGTGAAGAATTATTTAGAGTCATGAGCACTGCAAAGCAAATGCAGGACATGAACAATCTAGATGATTTAGATACTGCCATGAATGCAAGAAGAAATCTAGCATATAGTATTCATATGACGGGTGGAGTTGTAAGAGATAGTATACTCAATAAAAAAATATTTAATACTAACACAGTAAGAGCAGGTTCCCACATGGCTCCTCTCGTTGAGGCAACTAAAGGTTTATTAGATTTAGAGTCTGGTCACAAGATTAAATTGTCCACTGGTGGAGCAAGTATTAACTTAATTAATCGTGATGGTGGTGCAGTAACTTTAGGGGCGGAAAGAACTAGAGGTGCAGGAGGTGCTCCCACCACTAGGTATGTCGTTAATGTTAATAACATTGCTCAAAGTGCGGAAACGGGTGTGGGGTTAGAACAGACCGTTGACATTAATGATCCTGTAGAGGATAGTTTGATTGTAACCTTCCTTAAGGGTCAATCAAAGCTACTTGAAGAATTATTAGCTAATAGTTGAACCACTTTTCTTTGTAGTCGCCTATAATATCTTTTAGTTTATAAATACTATAGTTAATATTAGTTAATCTTTCTATATTATCTTTAAATATAGTTATTGAAGGAATCATTGTAGTAAACATATCTTTATATGTTATTACTAATATATCTTTTCTATCTTGTTTATATATTATCATAGGCACCTTGTTCATTTTTTTTGCATCCTTTTCGCATTGTTCAATGAACTGCCATATCTTCGAATTGTAATCTAACAGGCTGTAGATCGTCTGGTCGTTGTAGCCCTTCTTGCACTCTATACAAAACTTGAAGTTTAATGGTGTGATTAGGTCCCCTGCGACTGTAATGTGTTCAGGAAGCTCATGAGTGGTGGCAAACGCTCCGCTCCCAGGTGTCCTACTGAACTCCTTTGTTTCGAACTGCTCATTAAGCATTTTAGCAATCTGCCGTTCAAATGCGCCACCTTTAGCTTTGCTATTGACGCGCTTCTTTTTTTTCAACTTTTCTAAGTTAACAATATCCTTCATGTACTATTATACCTTGATTCGTTATGACAGAAAAATTAGTATTAAACTTTGACGAATGGAACATAAACCTAATTGATAGGACTAAGAACCGAATGAAACTTCAAATTAAATTAAGTAAGGATGAAGCCCAAGCCTTCAAAAATTTTATGGGCATGGTCAAACCCCCTGAGATTGACGAGCTTGATTTCGTTAAGGGCATTTTCAAAATTGGTGTAGAGACCATGGAAATGAAACTTATGGAGGCTGTACAGCAACATGCCGAAGAAGAAGGCATTGATCTGGATAACTTGCATGAAGATGCCGCAGAGCTAGAGGCTGATCAAGAAGAGATCGTCGCTACTGTTATGGGCGATATGTCTGACCTTTCTGATAAACCCTCTGATGAGGATAACGATGAATTACAAGCTGATTAAGCTTACAAAAGAAAACGATTTAAATCGTGAGTTGAGGAAACAAAAGCAAGAGAAAGGTGAGCTTTCAATCCTCTTTGTGTCGAACTGGGACGAGTACAGCACTAACCTTTTAGAGAAGCTAGAGAAGAAGTGCGCCTCACCAAAGGCAGGCGCGAAGCCTCTTTATATTGTTGATAATTACAATATGCCTCACTCTTTTGTTATATTTAAGAGTGTCGTATTGCCTCAGTTGGTCACGATCAAAAAACACAGGGTCTTTTCTGAGGACTACCTTCCCTCAGTGTACAGAGCCTTAGATCTAGAGTAGGTCTTTTTTAAGTTCTGTATAGGTGTCAATCTTTTCGATGTACTTTTTGTTTTTTGTGTACATCAGTTTAAGATTGTTGAGTATAATGGTTGTGAAGTAATTGAATGCATTCCCCATCTCAGGATTAAAGTTCTTAAGAGTCTTTAATATGAGTAGGAAGCATTCTTGCTTCGCATCATCTTCATCCAGCTTAAATGAGAACCCCGTTATTATATTAGATATAAGCATGTCAAACATTCCAAAGAGTTCATCTTCATGCTCTTTGGGATTTTTTTTGTAGAGGATGATTAATTTTTCAAACTCTTTGTTGTTTATGTAATGCTTACTGGACACAAACTATTATAGATGAATAACTTACACTCTTTGTACGCACTTGACGAAGCTAATGAGTTTTGTAAGGAATGTTCTATCCTTACCAAGACAAAACCCGTCTACTGTGTAAACGATTATCAGCATTTAAATGCTTGTGATGTGCTTTTTTTATCGGATTCCGTCAAGTATCGGTTTGGCAAGTCCTCTGCGTTTTCAAAGCAAGAAAACCACATAATTTCGGAGGTTTTTCCAGGGGATAGCTATCAAACTGCTGCCGCAGTTAAGTGCCCCTCTGTCAGAGAGGCAGATATGAGCCCAAACAATATGGACTCTTGCCGACACTATCTGCGCGAAACTATCGACAAGGTTAAGCCTCGGCTAGTTTTTGCATGTGGGAATCTTGCAATGAAAATGCTGCTTAAAAAGAGTGGCATTACCAACAAAAGAGGTAAATCTTATGATTACACAACTGATAATGGGCACAATTGTGTCGTTGTTCCTATCTTTCATCCTTATTCTGTGGTTAAGGAACCTCGGCATAGGGTCCTCTTCGAGACGGACATCCGAAATGCATATGAGAAATATGTACTTGGCAAGACGCACGAAGGAAAACTCGAATACAAAGTCCTAACAGGCATACAGGAAGTGGTGGATCTGGCAGAGAAGCTAAAGGACTCAGAAGAAACACTGGCAATGGATATTGAAACCACAGGCCTTAACTTCCTTACTGACAGTATTCAAACGATAGCTATTTCATCTAGAGAGACAAACTGGGTGATTCCATGTGACCATAAGGATTCTCCTTTCAGAAAGGGTGAGCCTGACTACGGGAAAGTTTGGGCCTCTTTGCGGAAAATTCTAGAGAACCCCCGCAATAAGAAGGTATTTCATAATGCCAAGTTCGATCTCAAGTTTCTAATTAACTACGGCATATATACTAAGAATGTGTGGGACACTAAGATCATGCACCATCTTCTTGATGAGAACCTACCTAAGAGTTTGATGGACTTGGTTAAACTATATTTCCCTACTGAACTGGAGAGCCTCTAATGTTAACTATTCAGAACCCTAAAACTTTTGATTGGTCAAGTATGTCTCTGTCCGATTGCTGTGAAGGCAATGCGATGGATTCTTACTTCACGCTTAAGCTATTTGATTTGGTGGAAGAGAAGCTTAGTGATCTGGGGATCTTGCCTTTTGTAGAGAAGGTCTTACCTGATGCGTTAGAGAGTTTTTCAGAGATGGAATGGGAGGGCTTGGATGTTAGTGTGGACAAGTTGGCTGTCCTAGGCAGAGAGCTTAGAGAGTTGACCGTGCAACAAGAGGATGATCTCTATGGCTTCTCGCAGATCCAAAAGACTGACAACCTATCCTCCAATAATGATTTAATTGATATCTTTTACTTGCGCGAGGGTGGGTTTGAGTTTTATCCACCTGATAAGACCGCTAAGGGTAGCCCCTCGGTTTCTGCGCCCACCCTAAAAATTATACTTGAACAGATTAATGAGGAGTTATCCAAGAGATGAGTGCTAAGTGGCAACATAGAGATGAAGGTAAAAAGATCAGCCGCAGTGTGATTAAATCAAAAAGCACTGATGAATTAAAGAGCGCCCGTGCATTTATTAGTGGCTTGCTAGATTTAAGGAAGGCGGAAAAACTACAGAAGACTTACATCCACGGTACAGAGAAAGCTTTAGATTATAACGATAACGGTAAACTGTATGTGGATTATCGTTTGGATGGCACTGCAACAGGGAGGCTTTCCTGCGCGGCTTATAATGCAAAGAAAGCTATGGGTGTTTCTTTTCATACTTTGCCTAGAGAGACTAATACAAATATCAGAAGCATGTTTGTAGCTAAACCTGGACAGGCATTTATCACTGTGGACTATGCAGCTATGGAACTAAGGGTCTTAGCACACATCGCCAAGGAAAAAAGTATGCAACATGCATTTAACTCTGGCGCAGACCTCCATTCTTATACTGCGAGACTTCTGTTTAATAAACAGGAGATCACCAAGCAAGAGAGGCAGATCGCAAAAACAGTCTCTTTCCTTATTGTATACGGCGGCGGTGCTTTTAACTTGGCTGAAACAATGCAAATCCCTATGGATCGCGCTGAGGGAATCATTAAAAATTATCAGCGGGTGTATCCTGGCATCTTTAAATATATGGAGTTCGTGAATGAGTTTATCAAAAATAATGGGTATGCTTATACTATATTCGGTCGTAGGCGCAATTTATGTGATGTGGGCAGTAGGGATCGTTCGGTGGTTGCGAGGGCTTTAAGACAAGGCCTTAACTTTACCATTCAAAGCTCCGCCTCTGACATACTTCTTTGTGGCTTGATTGGTGTTTCAAAACGCTTTAGACAGGCAGGTCTGGATGCTAGAGTGGTCGCTACTGTGCATGATAGCTTAGAGATTGTGTCCTCAGAAAAAGATCTACCTGATTGCCTAGAGATCGTCTATGATGAGCTAGTTAACTACCCGCATCTGCGCTCGCTGTTCGGGATTAACTTTGATGTGCCTTTTGGCGTGGATTTAGAGGTAGGACGATCTTTCGGTGACGGTCAAGATGTACACTTTGAAGACGGCAAGCCCACCAATATACCAGAAATATTAGAGTATCTACATGAAAATTGAATTGTTAAGCCATACACCCGATGGAGACTTGTTAGTTGTTAATGCAGCGAGATGTTCTTTTGATAAAGAGCATAAGGAGTTTGATGGAGATAAGGACAGTAAGTTAATTAACTATTTGGCAAGGGAGCGTCATGTGCTTCCTTTCCGCCATCCATCTGCTACGCTACGGATCACTTGCCCTATCTTTGTATTAAGACAGTTAGGTAAGCATCAGGTGGGATTTTCGTGGAGTGAGGTTAGTCGTAGGTATATAACTGGTGAGCCTAAGTTCTGGACGCCTAGCGATCTTAGGACTAGGCCTAAAAACATTAAACAAGGCAGCGTAGAAGGGGACTTTTCTTGGGGTTACGAGAGAAGAGTTATGGCAGAGATGAAGCAATATCAAGAGGAGGCTGTGGGGTTTTATAATAAAATGTTGGAGGATGGTGTGGCACCAGAACAGGCTCGCGCCGTGCTACCGCAATCAATGTATACAACTTGCGTCGTTACAGGGACTCTTTTGGGGTGGAATCATTTGTATAAGTTAAGGACGGAGGAGCACACTCAACTAGAGACACAGGAGTACGCAAAAGAGATCGGCAAGGTCATGTCTGATCTGTTCCCTGTCAGTTGGAAGGCATTATGCGAACACTAGTTTTAGGAGATATTCATGTCTCAAATAAAGACGCAGCACTAAGAAAGGCGCAAGAGAAGTGCATCAAAAGAATATATGACAAGGAACAGCCTGATGAGGTTATTCAATTAGGGGACTTTTTAGACTTTAGAAAGCCTTCTCCTGAGGCNTTGCTTACGGCCAAAAGCATCATTGATTATTGGAGGCGTAAGTCTGATGTTTATATTATAAGAGGAAATCATTGCGCTAGTACCAAAGCAGACGATGGAACTACGGCAATGTCTTTATTTGATAGCCCCGCTTATGGTGCTCTACATAAAGTAAAGATCATTAGCCATACATGGTTTGACCACAGAGCCAAGAGAGCGTTTATCCCTCACTACGAAAATGAAGAACACATTATACAGCACCTTGCAGATTGCCCTAGAGACTATACTGTTTTTGGTCACTTTGGTTATTTCGGTTGTCTTAATTCCGTTGGGGACCATGATTTTGATATCAACATTAATAGCTTCAGGAATGATACTATTTTGGGTCATATTCACAGACAAGATCAAAGAACATTTAGAGTCGGTGAAGAAGAAAAATCTATATTGATTTTAGGGACTCCCTACACAACCAACTTTGGTGAATCAGGTAAGGATAATTACTATGCTATCATTGAGGATGGAAAGACCACCCTTCACAAAATAGATCACGGTCCTCGCCATTTAATGATGAGAAACATCGAAGTCTTAGACAGAGCAAATGAGATAAATGATCAGAATTATCACACTTATCTAAGGATTATTTTAGAAGCAGGTGAGACTCAAGTAAACCTGGAGGACATAACGCCTCACTCTGTAGACATTAAGTATTCCGCTGCCTTTGATGAGGAGGTAGTTTCTGATTATAAACCCACAAGAGACCTTTTTCGCCTAAATGATGTCGTCATAGGAGACTATATAGACTCAGCCAATGTGTCTATTGATAAGGACAAGCTTTTAGAGGGGTACAACTTACTTAAGTATGAAGATTAAATCACTTAAGATTCAAAACTTTTATTCTTTTGAATCAGTTTCAATTGATTTTACTAAGTTTAAAAATATTGTTTTAATAAAGGGGGTCAACAAAGATGCTAAGGGCTCAAACGGCTCAGGTAAAAGTGCATTTGTCGAGGCAGTATACTTTGGATTGACGGGCAAGACCCTCAGAAAAAGCACTGAGGAAGCTATGGTTCATGTAAAGCATAAAAAGAAGTGCTTTGTTTCCTTAGAGTTAGACAACGATGTTAAAATCTTTAGACAAAAAAAGCCCTCAAAACTTCAGGTTTTTGTTTCTGGAAAAGAAGAAACCAGGGAGAGTATAGCCAAGACACAAGAGTATATTGATCAAATATTAAACATAAATTATAAGGTTTTATTATCCTCTATGTTTTTTGGTCAAGGAAATACCACTACTTTTTTAGAATGTTCGGCAGAAGATAAAAGAAATATAATCAAAAACTTTTTAGATTTAGATGAAGTTTTTTCTATGAGGGATAGAATTAAATCTCACAAAGCGGGGTTCTATACCAAAATGAAAGAGCAGGACGCTTTGATTGAAGAACATAATTCAATGATTGAAGAGTTTCAGCACAACATAGAAAAAATCAAGAAAGCGAAAAAACAGTTTCATGATTATGACGAAAGTGTTCTCAGCCTATCTTTAGAGGATATTCTAAAGGCTGAGGAGCAGGAGATAGAGAGGTCCTGGCAACTTGTTACGGTGGATCGAGACTTAGATAATGTTAATCACGAAATACTAAAATGTAAAACCCGATTGGAGCTAGGTGATACAAAGGGCATTTGCGATAAATGTGGTCAACCTGTGGAGGAGAAGCTCAATAGGGCTTTTGTTGAAACACAGCTTGCAAAACTAGAGAAAGAACATTTAATACTTCTTAACTCTAAGGACAGTTTAGAATCTTCCAAAGTTGATATCGCAATATCTTCTAAAGAGTTTTCTAAGATCTTAGCGTACAAAGATCTATGCAGGGATGAAACCAACTACGGCGACTTGATTGATACCTATAAAGAAAAAATTCAACTCAGAGCTAAGGTGAAGGCCGAAAATAAATTAGATTATGAGGTCATGAGGTTCTGGGAGAAAGCTTTTTCCCAACAAGGCATAATAAAATTTATCATTAGGAACATACTAGACTACCTCAATAATAAAGTTAACTATTATTTATCATTTTTAACTAATTCCAAATATAATTTATATTTTGATGAGGAATTAAATGAAAAAGTGATAACCAATGAGCAAGATATACAGTATATATCCTTATCTGGTGGGGAGAAGCGGAAGGTTAACTTAGCTGTAACGATGGCACTAAAAGATTTACTTCTTCTAACTGATAGAAATCAAACAAACATTCTTTTCTTAGATGAGATTGCCGAGAACCTTGATGAAGAGGGTATCAACGGATTACATTCACTTCTACAGGAGATTAAAAAAGATAAACTTATTTTTATCATCACTCACAATAAATACTTGAAAACGCTGCTGCATTCTGCACCTCGTCTGTCTATAATTAAATCCAAAGGAGTATCAAAACTAACAAATGGCACTAGCAAATTTAAATGAACTTGGTCAAGAGATCTTTGAATCAAGGTACGCCTACCCTGGCGAAACTAAGTGGGGTGAAAGAGCAAAAGTTATTGCGAGGACTATCGCTTCAGCAGAAAGAGATGAAGATAAAGAAAAAGTTGAGAAGGCATTTTACGATGCCATTGGTTCTGGGGACCTTATCCCAGGCGGTAGAATCATTTATGGTGCTGGCCGTAACCGTGGGAATCATAATATGCTTAACTGCTATGTTATCATTCCAGAAGATAGTGTGGATTCCATTGGAAAAACTGTACAGGACATGTATCGAATCTCTTGTGCAGGTGGGGGAGTAGGCTTTAATGTATCTAAAATCAGACCTAGAGGCGATCACATTGGTAGCGTTAAGAACTCGGCACCAGGGTCAGTCTCTGTCCTTCAAATGATTAATGAGGTAGGTGAACATGTCCGTGCTGGTAAGAATCGNAGAACTGCTCTTATGGGTATCCTTAATGTTACCCACCCTGATCTACTTGAGTTTNTGTCTGTAAAGTTAGATCAAGGNCANCTNAATAACTTTAATATNTCTGTNGCNATTACNGANAGNTTCCTAGANGCAGTNGAGTTNGACGAGGANTGGTACTTNTCNTTNAATAANAAGGAGTANCATTCNTATGAGATGNTGNGNAACAATGATGAAATTNTTATATGTNATTGGTNTNGATGANGANGANGCNNNNGCNNGNGCAGAAAACTTCCACAAAAAAGACTGGAAAGATACTTTTGTTTGTCAGGGTCGTAAAGACATTAAAGCCAGGGATTTATGGGATCTAATTTGGAAAAATTCCGTAGAATCTGGAGATCCTGGTATCTATAACATCGACTTGGCTAATAAATATACTAATGTGTCGTATTTTGAAAGCCTTGATTCGACCAATCCTTGTGGGGAAATATCGTTACCATCCTATGGAAACTGNTGCCTCGGNAATATTAATCTNAGCAATATGGTNCTTGANGATGGCAGCGATCTTGATTGGAAGCGATTGGCTCGCACAGTTCGTACAGGAATTAGATTCTTAGACAATGTTCTTACGGTCAATAAGTTCCCTACGGACACATGCAAAAGAGTTGGTGAGCGATCCCGCCGCATTGGCTTGGGGGTCACAGGCTTACATTATATGCTTATTCAGCTTGGGATTAAGTATGGTAGTGAAAAGTGTTTGGAGTTTTTAGATAGACTATTNTCTACAATACGGGACGAGGCATACAANATGTCNGTATACCTCGCAAGAGACAAGAGCCCNTTCCCAGAGTTTGATTACAAAAAATATTTANATGAAGATTATGCAAAAACACTCCCCGCTCGCATTAGGATGCTTGTTAAGCGCCATGGTATTCGTAATGCCGTTATGCTTACTATTCCGCCCTGCGGAACAATCTCTATGCTTCACGGTGTCTCAAGTGGTATTGAGCCAATTTTTTCTGCTATGTATAACCGTAGATATCGTCAAGCGAATGTTTGGAAGGAGCAGCTAGTTGTCGATCCGCTATTCCAAAAATGGTATGAATCAGGTAAGCCGCTGGACAACTTCGTCGGAGCGTATGATGTGGCCCCCGAGGATCATATTAAGGTACAAGCTACGGTCCAAAAGTACATGGATTCCTGTATCTCAAAAACCATCAACCTTCCCGCAACTTCTACTCCCGAGGAGTTTTCTCAAGCGGCTTTGGACTATGCTCCGTACCTTAAAGGACTCACGGTTTATCGCGCAGGCTCGAAAGGTAATGAGCCTTTAGAGGCAATCCCTCTTACACAAACTAATGTCGATAAGTATATGAAGGGCGAAAACAAAACCGCCTCTGTGCAGACGGGCGAAGCTTGTTCTTTAGCAGGAGGAGATTGTGGCGCATAGGGATGACCAAGTAACAAGAGAGATCGTCGCTTTAGCTGTTCTCTATGCTACTCTAGGTTCTCTTTTGCTGTACGGATTATTTCAATGGTTAGGGTGATGAGTTTCTTTCTAGGATTTATAACTGCTTGCCTTCCTCCAGTTGTGGAACACACCTTCATGGTAGATTCTGCTATTGAGTGGGTAGCTGATGCGGAGGACAATATTTGTGGATTAAGCGATCTACGCATGGTTCGACAGCCAGGAGTGGTTGATTGGACTGCTTTGATGGGTGCTACATCAGAGATGAAAAAAATTAAAAAAGAAGGTATTAAAAAGGACAGCCCAGAGGGTGTATTATTAATTACGAAAGCGGAGAGCAAAATGCAGGACCGCGTGTGTTAAGCAAATGCGTAAGACTAAGGTAGACAGTATGTGGAAAAGGATAACACATAAAACCAAATTGCCTTGGGAGCAAACCGATGCTGTGATTGATATTATTAAGAATGAGCAGAAGAAAAGCTGTTCTTTTTAAGTGGAGAGAAACTGAATGACATATGTAATCCAAGAACCTTGTGTAGTTGCTAAAGACACAGCCTGTGTCGAAGTGTGCCCTGTAGACTGTATCTATGAAGTAGAGCCTAAAGAAGAGTTTGCTAATCTTCCTATGTTTATTCACGCTGATGAGTGCATTGATTGCGGTGCTTGCGAGCCTGAATGCCCTGTTGATGCAATTCGTGTAGAAGACGAAGCGGAAGAGAAGTGGATTGAAATTAATGCTAGGCTGTCGGAGGAGCAGGGGTGACTGTTTACGACTGGATCTGCAACGACTGTCAAGTTATTTGGGAGCAAGATCACCCTTTAGGTCAGGCTCCAAAAGAGACAGAGTGCCCTGAGTGCGGTAAGATGCGTGGAAGAAATTGGTCATCAGTCACTACTTTCAAATTCAAAGGAGATTGTCATACCAACCGAGCCAGAGCCAAAAAGTATCAAGAGAAGGGCTTAGATAAAGACTCTGCTCATGAGTTTTACAATGAGGCTATGGCTGCATCCAAGAGGGCCATAAACACGGGGTGGAAGCATTACTCCAAAGTCACCCCTAAGTGGGATGAGTGGGCAGAAAAAGGTGCCATTAAACGCCGAACCGTTGAGGAGAAAGGAAAAGCAGTAGAAAGAGCGCGACAATTGACCTCGGAAGTCTATGATAGTCAGGGAAAGAACCCAGGAAAGTTAGACTTCAACAAGCCTCAATAATGAAATACGATTTTAGTGACGATGTGCAGCGCGGGATTCTGTTTCTCGCCAAGTACAGCCGAGATTTTTATCTTCAGATTAGCTCCCTTGTAAGGCCTGAATATTTTGAGTACCCTATTCACTCAAATATTTATCAAGCCATAAGCAAGTATTACGAGGACTACAAAGATATTCCTAAAGACTTACACCTGTTAGAGTGTGTTAAGGATTTTAAAGGCTCCAAGGAAGATCTTTCTGATTATGATGATGAGCTTTACAAGGTTAACTCGATGGATGCCTCCTGCATAGGGCATAGCGAGTTCTTTCTTGATATCATTGAGAACTTCGCTCAGAAGTCTGCCATGCGTGAAGCCATTACCAGTAGCATTGGGCTACTTAAGGATGATCGAATGGGCGAGATTGAGGAACTTGTTCGAGAAGCTTTGTGTATTAACAGGAATGTTGATCTCGGTCAGAGTTACTTCTCAGAGGTCCTCGCTCGCTTTGAGAGAAGCCTAGATGACAATAGGGGTAATAGGCACCCAACTGTTTTTGATACCTTGTCAAGAGAATTAGAAGGCGGCTTAGGCAACAAAGAGTTGGCTATGGTTGTCGCACCTCCTGGGGTGGGCAAAAGCCTCTACTTAGTTAATCAGGGTGTAGCTGCCCTGATGCAGAACAAAAAGGTTCTCTATATTAGCTTGGAGATGAGTGAGGATAGGATTGCCGCTCGCTTCGATTCTGTGATGACGCTAATCCCCCAGAAAAAGCTTAAGGATAGCCTTGGTTTGCTGCAAAAAAGGCTTCAGCTTTTTGGGGAGAAGTTTCCTAATGGGCAGCTTATGATTAAGGAGTTTCCTACGGGACTAGCAAATATCAACGACATCAGATCCCTGCTTGTTCAACTCCAAAACTATGAGGATTTTAAGCCTGATGTTATTCTTATTGATTATCTTGAGCTTTTGCGTCCCACAAGGGATGGGCTGGCAGAGTATCAGGCGCAGCAAAGAATTTCTGAGGAGCTACGAGGCCTTGCAGTAGAGTGTGATGTATTGCTGTGGACCGCTACACAAACCAACCGTCAAGGTAGGTCAGTAAAACTTATCACGGACGCAGAGTTAGCAGATGCGTATGGCAAAATCAGAACTTGTGATTACGCTATCTCCCTAAACCAAACTGAAGAGGAGTTCGATGATGGTCACATGAGATGCTATGTGATGAAGTCTCGAAACGGAAAGCAGCGATTTGTAGTTCCTGTATCTATTGATTATAGCACATTAACCTTAAGCGAAACGGATCCTTATGACTCAGAAGAGTAAACACATTTTTGATTTGATTACTGGTCAAGGTCTTGTTTATGGTCGCGTCGATGTTGGTTGGGCTGTATTCGACATTAAACTTGTATCTGGATTGAAGTCAGGGGAATCAACCTGTTGGGGCACATGTGATTTCGACAACTATGTTATTAGTTTAGAAAAAAAGATGGAAGATGCTCCTGCAAGAGAAACCTTGCTACATGAAATTTGCCATATCTTCTTGGATTTCTGTGGGTTAGGGGGTTCAGGTGACGAAAGTGAGGAATCTATCACAACTTCAAACGAGGCTGTGACTATTACAATGTCCAGAGCAATGATTATGTTTGCTCGATTAAACCCTGAACTAGCGAGAGAATTATTATGCCTAAATTAGATATAAATCAGATTATTAATGAGCTTGACATGGATACATACAATGAGATTTGTCAAAGCATTACTAAGATTGATAGAAGTAACATGGATGTTGAATTGTCTAGGCACGCAAGCCATTATTCCTATTACTCTGCGATGCAGGATCTCTGTAAGAAAAGACTAGATGATAAAAATCTGGAGCTTACCATGTACATGGCTCAAACTAGGAAGGAAAGAACAGAGGAGGGGAGGAGCCTTGCAAAAAAACCTACGGCTAAGGATTTGGATGATTATGTCCTATCCCAACCCGAGTACGGGCGCATCGGTCGTGAGGTTAATGAATTAACTTTGAAGTATAATATGCTCAAAAGTCTAGTTCAATCTTTAAGCCAGAAGAAGGATCTTTTGGTACAACTCTCTGCCAACATGAGGGCAGAAAAAAACATTTACAGCTAACACAACTGGCATAGTTTGCCTATTATAGCACTCACAGCTTAACTAAC
>FUFK010039981.1_pt1 | contig 48971 bp, 39 predicted proteins | sample 1021851 | NCBI WGS metagenome assembly FUFK01 (sample SAMEA51879418, study PRJEB19060) | metagenome
TCGAGAAATATTGATTTCAGGGTTAAGAGAATTTTTAGCCAAGGGAAAAGATGTAGATAGTAAAAAAATATTAAAAAGGACTGAATCTATCAATGAAAATGATTCAATAGGCATTTCGTTTACAGTAACCGATCCACAAAACGATACAATTACATTCTCGCTTAGTGGCGTAGATAAAGATTTATTCACATTAACCTTTGATGGATTAAATGCGTCGCTAACATCATCTAGTAAAGATTATGAATTACCTGAAGATTCTGATGCAAATAATGTTTATCTGGTAAGTGTTAATTTTAGTGATGAGTTAAACACGACATCACAAGAGGTAGAATTATCGATAAGTAATATTAATGATAATGATCCAGTAATTACATCAAGTAGTTCATTTACAGTTCCTGAAAATCAACAAGCAGTTGCGACTCTTACTGCCACAGATGCTGATTTTGACGATCTTNCTTTNTCAATAAGTGGAGGTGATTCTTCTGATCTTGAAATTACCGACTCAGGNNTATTAACTCTNAAAACTAATCCTAATTTCGAAGTTAAAAATAATTATTCTTTTACAGCCTCTGTNACAGATGGACTTTATAGTGCTTCATCTACAATAACTGTAAATATTTCTGATGTTAATGAACCGCCTGTATGGCAAAACTCACTTCCAACAGCTTTCGAATTTCCTGAAAATGTCACAAATGTAGAAAGTATTGATTCTCCAGAGGATGTAGTTGATGAAGACGGTGATACTTTGACCTTCTCTCTATCGGGTGAGGATGGAAATTTATTTTCAGTATCTGGAAATATCGTATCATTTATAGGTGCTCCGGATTATGAGATTCCTACTGATTCAAACAAAGACAATATATATAAATTAAATGTTGTTGCATCTGATGGATCACTAACTGCAACATCTCCTGAATTTTCAGTAACAATTACAAATTTGAATGATAATGCTCCAATTTTTAATGATCTTGTTACCGAAATTGATGTTACCAATGGTCAAACAAATGTTTTTGATATTTTAACTAGTGATGCTGATGGAGATGATGTGAGTTTATCTAAATCTGGAACTGATAGCTCATTGTTTACTATCTCTGATTCAGGAAATTTATCTTTTACAAGTGCTCCTGATTTTGCAAACCCAGGNGATAACAATGGTGATAATGTATATAAATTAACCATTGCTGCTTCTGATGGATCTTTTACAACNAATAGTGATGANATAAGCATCACTGTANTGGAGGTTAATGATCCTCCAGTAATAAGCGATCTTCAGACTTCATATTCTCTNGATGAAAATATCTCAGATATAGCTACTTTTTCTGTGACTGATCCTGAAAATAATCAGCTGGAAATCGGTGTAAGTGGCGAAGATTCAGAGGGTTTTAGTGTTGTAAGTAATCTTCTGTTTTACGAGGGTGGTCTTAATTTTGAAAATCCAACAGACGCAAATGCTGATAATGCATACTTGATAACTATTTATGCTGACGATGGTTTTAATAGAACTACCCAAGATGTTCAAATAACGGTTTCCAATGTAGAAGAGGGTCCTGAATTTTCAATCTCTCCAAACATTTCACTTGAAGAAAATATAAAGACGGTAGCTCAAATTGATGTAAGTGATCCAGAAGGGGATGCTTTTTTCTGGGAAATCTCTGGAGAAGATGCAGATTTATTTGAAATACCAGAAAGTAACAGTTTAAACGGGGCCTATGATCAGCCCGGAAGCTTAGCTTTTGTTTCTGAAGGCGGAGATTTTGAGTCACCAACTGATGCAAATGCAGATAATATTTACGAGATTACATTAATAGGTACNGAAAATAAGACACTTGGTCTTGTTACTAGACTTGATTTAACAATCACTATATTAGATGTTAAGGATTCATGGAATATCACTGGAACAATCTATTCAAATCCATATTCTGCTATAGATGGAGATGTTTCTAATATCGTCCGATATCCTCCAATAGATAATAGTAGTTCTTCCGTAGCACAACTTATTCAAAACCCAACTGATGTTATAGGGCATATTGGAGATCATGTTTCATCAGTCGTAAATTTAGGCGATGACGGTTCTTGCATAGAGGATCCAGATAATCCTGGATTTTGTGATTTTATAGATGTAGATATTGATGATGATGAAGATTGGTATAAGTTCAGTGGTGCTCCAAATCTTCTTTTGACACTTAGCATAGAAGGTTTAATTTTTGAAGAAAATGGNGCAGGCTATTGCTGNACAACAGATGGNATTGATGCAGATCTTTTAATTTATGATGAAGATGGAAATCTTACTGATTTTTCCTACACCTCTTCATCTACTTCAATATATAAGCAAATTGTTTTACCAGAGACAGGAAATTATTATGCAGTTGTAAGAGCAATAGAGGGACATACAAAATATGTCCTTACACTTGGATCNAATGTTTTTGGTGTCAATGCATTTTCTCCAAAAGATAATTTTAAATTAAATAGATTTATTTCTTATGTTCCNTTTGGTAAAGATTTNGATAAAGATTCTTATGAATATCCTAGCTTTGATAAGGATTCTGATTTAGAAACAAAGGTTATTTCATCCATAGATTCTGATTTTAGAGGCTTTAGAGAATTTGATTTTGATTTAGAAACTGAATATAAATCAATATTTGATTATGACTATTCTTCTGAAAAATTAGAGAATCTTGATCAAGCAATGTANTTAATGCACTGGAAACTTCTTCAACATTATAGGAATCAATATCCAGATTTAAATTTAGAGTTAGATGTTAAAGTTGAACCTCACTTTACACCAGATCCAAGTTTTATATATCAATGGGGTTTATCACAAATTGGATTGGATACTGTACTTCAAGCAATTGGAGCGGAAACAAAAGATATAGCAGTTGCCGTTCTTGATTCCGGAGGTCCAAATTTTGGATCTACGGCGTCACAATCATCAGCATTTTTAGGTGGTGGTTATGATTTTTGGGACGATGATTCTGATCCAACCGATTCAACTGCTGCCACAGATTCACATGGAACACATGTTGGATCCACTATTGCAGCACTCAATGATGGAAATAATATTAATGGTTACGGTATAAAAGTTTTACCTGTAAGAGTTATGGGCCCTACCGGTGGTTATAGTAGTGATACTATCCAAGGAATGCTTTATGCTGCAGGCCTTCCAAATAGATCAAACTCTGTATATACAGGTGACACTCCTATAAAGGTTATTAATATGAGTTTAGGTAGTATGGGTGGCTCGTGCTCATCTTCCTACGCTCAAGTAATAAATGAAATTTATAATATGAATATTTCTATTGTTTCATCTTCAGGTAACTCAGCCCAAGAGCTGCCAGGTGTATATGGATACCCTTCATCATGTCCAAATGTTATTTCGGTTGGTGCATTAGATTATGTTAGACAAAGATCTTATTATTCTACATATAATGATGAAGTAGATATAGCTGCACCAGGAGGTGATACTTCTGTTGATAGAAATGGTGATGGTTACAGAGATGGTATTCTAGCTTTTGGATCAAATGAAGATCTTGCATTCTATCAGGGAACATCTATGGCTTCGCCTAATGCCGCAGGTGCAATTGCAATTTTATATTCACTTGTACCAAATTTAACCTCGTTTCAAGTTGATGGTCTTCTTGTAGATGGTCATTTAACTGATGATATTGGTCCTGCTGGAAGAGATGATGATTATGGGTGGGGCGCATTAAATATTCAAAAAGCAGTGACTAGAATTATAAGTGAAGAGGGCTTGGACTTTACATATGGAACAATTAGTCCAGGTATTTATAATTTAGGTGTTGAATTTAATGAATTTGATCTTGAAGTATCAAAAGTTGGTGACGGAGAACTTCTTGTTAATGAATTAAGCGCTGATATTCCTTCTGCTGTTCAAATAAGTCCAAATAACGTTGATTCTGAAGGTTTTGGTACATACAGAGTAACCATTGATAGAGCTTCATTACCTGATGGNCTTTATCAATCTAAAATAACGGTTCCATTTTCAAATGAAAATTCTTCATCAATGGTTGTGACCTTTCAGGTTGGAGCTGATAGAGAAAATATTTCTATACCAAATGTATACGCTACTCTAATTGATGAGAGTAGTGAAGCAGTGNTTTGGGGATATCTCGATCTCACTGAGGGTAGTGTAAGATTTACTGCAAGCGATATTAATGAGGGTAACTATTATTGGATGTTTAGTACTATTGTTGATAGTTATATTATGGATCCTGGAGAGTTTTATAATTACTATCCAGATCAGAGTAGTACAGATGATTATTTCAATCTTGGAGAAAGTGACATTGAAAATACAGCAGTTACTTTAATTGTTAATAAGTCCAATGCACCTTTCTCTGCAAACAATACTGGCTCTGTGTATCCTGTTACTAAAATAAGACACAAAGTAGAAGATTACAACAATAAGAGAAAACTAAGGTCTGAATAATCTATTCGATATTTAAAATGAAGCTATAGTCTCTTGCTATTTCTTTTAAAGACTCTAGTCTTCCACTTTTACCACCATGACCACCAACTAAATTTATACTCAGAAATATTGGATTGCCTGAAGTAGAGTTTTCTCTTAACTTTGGAACATATTTTGCAGGTTCAAAGTATTGAACTTGTGAATCAAATAAACTTGTTGTCACAAGAACTGATGGATAATTAGCTTTATAAATGTTGTCATATGGTGAATAGGTTTTCATATACATATATTCATCTTTATTTTCTGGATTTCCCCATTCNTCATATTCAAATGTAGTAAGTGGTATTGATTCATCAGACATTGTTGTAAGAACGTCAACAAATGGAACCGCACTAACAATGCCTTTATAAAGTTCTGGCTCATAATTGATTACGGCACCCATTAGCAAGCCACCAGCACTTCCTCCAGTTGCGAATAATTTTTCAGGATTACCGATTCCATTTTCAATAAGAAATTTTGTTGCATCAATAAAATCAAAAAAAGTATTATTTTTCTTCATCATTCGTCCATCTTCATACCAATATCGTCCCATGTCAGCACCGCCTCTTATTTGAGCAATTGCAAAAATAAATCCTCGATTTAAAAGTGGTGTTATAGAAGATCTAAATCCTGAATCCATGTTAATTCCATATGAACCATATCCGTATATGAGCAATGGAGCAGTTTCTAAATCTACTCCTTTTTTATATACAATCGAAACTGGAACTTCTGTTTTATCCCTTGCTAAAGTTTTTATTCTTTTGACTTCATAATTCGTATCAAGGAAGTTATTGACTTGCTTTTTCCAAACAACTTTATTTTCATTGTCATATAGATCATATTTATAGATCTGTGGTGTTGTTTTTAATGATGAGTAAGAATACCTAAAAAATGATGAATTAAAATCATTATTATAGGCAAGACCTAAATCATAGACTTCATCATTCATTTTTATCTCACTGAGTTTGTTTGAATTTATATCCAAGATTTCAATTATTGGTATTCCATCGAATCTAGATTGAATAACTATGTGATTGGTAAATGTAAGCATATCCTCAATATAGTGAGTTTCTCTATCACCAAGAACATTCTGCCATTTATCTATATTATTAAAATCAGTCCCTTTAAATCTCATGACTTTAAAATTTTTTGCATCATTATGATTGGAGAGAGCATAAAAATAATCACCACCATCCTCAACAGAATAAAGGTGACCTTCAGATCTTTTCAATACTAACTCTAGAGGCTTTAAAGGATCTGATTTATCCATTAACCAAACTTCACTAGAATTAGTTTTTTCTATGTAAACATATATATATTTCTTTGTTCTGGATTCAGAAAGCCAAATATTAAACTCATTATCACTTTCCTTGTAAATCAACTTATCCTCATCCTGATTAGTTCCTAATTTATGAAGAAAAATTTGATTCTGTATCAATGTTTCCTCATCTTTTTTTGCATAAATTATGTATTCAGAATCATTTGACCAAATTGCACTTGGTGATGCCTTAACGATTTCGTCTTCTAAGAGCGAATTGTTTTTTAAGTTTTTAATACGCAGGGTATATTCACGTCTTCCATTTAAGTCTTCACCATATAGTAAAAGATTCTCATCTGGTGAAATATTTAAGCCAGCGACGTTATAAAATTCTTTTCCCTCAGCTTCTTTATTTACATCCAACAAAATTTCTTCATTGGAACTATTTCTATAATAGGTAGAGTACTGTTCACTTGCTTTTATTCTACTGTAGTAATAAAAACTACCATCTTTTACTCTGAGAGTTTCCTCTTCATCAGGTATCATGCTTTTAAGTTCCTTATAAATTGAAGATTCATAATCTATATTTGAGTCTCGCCAATTCTGGAAATAATCATTTTCTGACTCCAAATAAGAGATCAACTCAGGATCTGATCTTGTATCATCACGCATCCAGTAATAATCATCTATTCTTATATCTCCATGAGCTTCGAGCTTATATGGAGTTTTTTTTGGTTTTGGAGGATTGTTTATACTCATTTCATAGCACCCATTTAAAATTAAAATTGATAGACTAAGACTTATAAATTTATTCATAAATAATAATTTCAAGCAACATTATAATGCTTATAATGTTTATAGATATAACATTTGTTTAGATCTATTTAGTTAATTACTTTTCTTCTTATCCAAAAAGAAGTTAAAATTTCCTGAAACAACTGTATTTGCAATGAAAAATAATATTGAAATTACTAATTCCGCAGAAGTTTATTTAAAAAAGCTTATAGATGCTAAAGATGAAGATAACTTAGGTATAAGAATATTCATTGATAGGCCAGGTACACCAAAGGCAGAAACTTGTCTTGCATTTTGTAATATCAAGGAAGCCTCAAAAGATGATCTTGTTATGCATCTTGAATTAATAGATGTTTATGTTGATTCAAAAAGTATAGATTTTTTAAAAGATGCAGTTGTTAATTTTGATGAAGATAATTTTGATGGTCAGTTAACTATCAAAGCTCCCAATGCCAAAATGCCTAATATTGGTGAAAATAGTACGATCGAAGATAAGATTAATTTTATTTTATATAACGAAATCAATCCGATGCTAGCATCACATGGTGGTGAAGTTTTTCTTGTTGAATTTACTGAAGATTCTGATGTAATTCTTCAATTTGGTGGTGGCTGTCAAGGATGTGGAATGATTGATGTAACCCTTAAAGACGGTATTGAGACTACCTTAATAGAACAAATCCCTGAGATAAGATCTGTAAAGGATATTACCGATCATTCAATTGATGAGAACGCTTATTATCCTCAAGAGCAAGAGTCCTAAGTTTCATCAATTTTAATAATAATACCCATACTTGGATGATCAAAATAACTTATTTCAGAATTCTTTACTCTTCTATCTTCATCAATAAACTCAGTNATAGTTTCATCAAANTCTAATTGACCAACAAATGCCTTGAGATNTAAATGNAGANACCTAGACTCATAGATATTCAAATATAAACTTAAATTATTTTCCTGATCATAGTGATAGGAGTATTCATCTGGTCCATTTAATGGTTGATACCAAGANAGTGAATCTAAGATTTCAATATTTTCCCTCCACCTCAATCTGCCTATTAGGAAATTAAGATTTTCTAAATCTAAATATTCATATAATTCAAAATATTTNTCTGTTTCGGTTTCATCANTTGAGCTATTATCATTTTCGATTGTTTCTATTTCTATATCCAAAAGATCTGACGATATGAGGGCATTGTCTATAAATTTTTCTGGTAATAGTATTATCTCATTTTCTTTTAACTTCTTTATTGCAGCTGGTGAAAAATCTAAATTATTATTAAATTTTTCATTTACTGTTACGTCGTTAAACTTAATTATTATTACCTCAACCTTATAGATATCCTCTGCTTCGATTGTATAAATGAAGAATGAGAAAAAAAATAATATTTTATGTAAATTTTTGAATAGCATTATCTACTAAATTTAACACATCTTGGCCATTAAAATTTATCCAAAGCTCACCATTTTTTTTGATTTCATATATTTCAGGATTTTCATTAGTGATACTCAATATTTTTGATAATGTTTTGTCTTTTAAAGTCTTATTGAATTTAAATTTAAGATATTTAGATGATTGAATAATTTTTGTAATATTTAAAGATTTAGCATTAATGCCTATTTCAGTAATTTTAAATAAATTTTCTAATTCAGGTGGNTGTTTTCCGCATCTNTCTAATAAATCAATCTTAATTTCACTTANAGTTTTAGAATCAGCACCTGAAAGTTTTCTATAAATTTTTAGTCTCTCTGTGGGAGAGGGTAAGTAATATTCAGGTATTAGGCTAGTTAACGAAATTTTTATCTCACATGATGGATGCATTTCTATATGGTCATTATTTAAAGCTGTTTTGAGCATAGACATATATAGTGACATTCCAATAGTATCAATGTGACCTGATTGCTTTATACCCAGTATTTCACCGGCTCCTCTAACCTCTAAGTCTTCATTAGCTATATTAAAACCAGCTCCAAGATGCGAGTTGTTAACAAAACTCTGTAACCTAGATTTAGATTTATTATTTATATCAGATGATGGTATGAGAACGTAGCAATAACCTTGTTTAGAAGATCTTCCAATGCGTCCTCTAAGTTGATGAAGTTGTGATAAACCAAAATTTTGCGCATTATTTATAATAATAGTGTTTGCTTCAGGTATATCTAATCCCATTTCAACAATTGTTGTGCATATCAAGACATTAATTTTTCTTTTTCTAAAATCATTTAAACGTTTATCAATTAGTTTTTTATTTAAACTTGCATGAACAATGTCAATCTTTTGGTTTGGCACCAGAGCTTCGAGGTTATTTTTTAGTTTGTCCATTTTTTGAATATCATTTTCTATAACAAAGGTGCACCCATTCCTATTAAATTCTCTTGTAAGAGATTCTTTAATAACTGTATTGTTTGAAACTTCTAAAAAAGTCTTTATTGAAAGTCTTTTGGGTGGAGGTGTTGATAAAAAGGAAAAATCTTTTAACCCTGAAAATGCCATGTTCATGGTTTTTGGTATTGGTGTTGCAGACATGAATAGTATATGGGTAGAAAGTTGTTTATTTTTTATCAAATTCTTTTGTTTGGCACCAAATCTGTGTTCTTCATCAACTACTAAAAGTCCAACATTATCAAATGATAAATCATCATTAAACAAAGCATGAGTTCCAATCAATATATCAATTTTCTTATCTTTGAAATCTTTATAAAGTTTTTCCTTAGCTTTAAGAGATGTATTTCTTGATAGCTTATCGATAGTAATAGGAAAATTTTTAAATCGTTTAGAAAAGGATTCAAAGTGTTGGTCAGTCAGAACAGTGCTTGGACTTAAAATAATTGTTTGTTTATTTGATAGGGCAGAAATAAATGATGCTCTCATTGCTATTTCTGTTTTACCAAAACCAACATCACCACATAACAATCTATTCATAGGCTTAATTAATGAAAGATCTTTTCTAATATCTCTTGAAACAATTTCTTGATCCTCGGTGTCATCAAATGGGAAGTCATTAATAAATGATGAGTATTCAGCATCAGAAACCTTCAAGGCAGCTGATGTTGCTTTTAATCTATTAGATTCTATTTTTAAGATTTCTGACGCATGATCATATATTCTTGCTTTAGCTTTATCTTTTTTGGATGACCAATTTGTATTGGATAGTGAGTCAAGACTCGTATCATCTGTTTTTTTATGAAACTTAGATAATAAATTAAAGTTAAAAGTAGGAACATAAAGCAATTCATCATCTTTATATCTTATACACAGGTATTCATTTTCTTTACTAGAGGTTTTAATTGTCCTCAAACCTTCAAATATACCTAAACCATAGTCCTCGTGAATGACTAAATCATTAATATTTAAGGAATTATCATAAACAAGATGGTTAGAAACTTTATTTTTAGTAACATTAAAGTCTTTATATTTTGATTTACTTTCATAAATTTTGGGATTAGAAATAATTTTTATAGGATTCTCTTCCTTAATCTTATTTATAACATCAAAGAAAAGTTTTTCTGGTGAAATAAGTTCTCTTGTTCCATTATTTTCATCATTAAATCGATCGATAATAAATTGCTTGTAATCATCAATATTTGAATCACTGGTAATGTAAGTTGAATCACATTCAACAAGTTCGAAAAGATTAATAGGATTATTAATCAATATTGATAGATAATTTTCATAACCTTCTGGAAGTTTATTCTTTGCTAAGCTATTAAAAAAAATAGAATCCCTTTCATCTAATAGTGGAAATTCATTTCTCCATTTATCTTTAAATTCATTAATAATTTCCTCATCTAAAGGTATTTCGTAACCCGAATTTAATTTAAATGATTTAATTTCATTAATAGATCTTTGTGTTTTAATATCGAATTCTCTTATTGATTCGATACAATCACCAAAAAAATCAAGTCTAATAGGATTTTTATACCTACTTGAATTAATATCTACAATTCCACCTCTGTGCGAGTATTCATTTAAGCTTGAAACTCTATCTACTCTTTTATAATTTATTGATTCTAGAATTTCTTTTATNTTACTAATTGATATTTNGTCATTAGTTTTAAATTCTTTTAGTGACTTATAAAAATTATGGTCTGGATAGACTTCAAAAAGATTTTTTANAGACGATATAATCAAACGAGCATCATAAATATTTTGAATTTCATGAAAACGTTTTTTTATAACATCATCCGGTGTTGAGAAGTGATCATAGGGAAGAATTTCTCTATCATAAAATCGAACAATTCTTTTTTTATTTACATAATCAATTAATTCTTCGTATAGATCTTCAATTTCTGAATTTGACGAGCAAATTATCAATATTTTGCTATTTTTTTCTAAAGAGCTTTTAAGGGATTTAAAGGTTTCTTTGTTCTGTTTTTTCAATCTAGTGTCTTGTATAATAAGTGCACATTATAAGTAACTATTTATAGGAAATATATTATGGAATTAAGCTTTTCTTCAAAGGACTTAGAATTCAGAGATGAGGTTAGAGACTTTTTAGCAAATGAATACCCAAAACATGTTAAAGAGAAAATAGAAAATGGTGAACCATTAACTAGAGAGGACATAGTTGATTGGCACAAATCACTTTCTGCAAAAGGTTGGATGGGCTTTAATTGGCCTGTCGAATATGGCGGTACTGGTTGGTCACCAGCACAAATTTATATTTTCCAAAATGAGCTTGGACTCGCAGGATGCCCGCCACTTATTCCTTTTGGTGTAAGTATGGTTGGACCTGTTATCTATACATTTGGAAATCAAGAGCAGAAAGATAGATTCTTACCAGATATACTTAATTTTGATACATGGTGGTGTCAGGGTTATTCTGAGCCTGGATCTGGTTCAGATTTAGCTTCCTTAAAAACAAAAGCAGAACTCATTAATGAAGATGGAAAGGATTATTACATTATCAATGGTTCAAAAACATGGACTACACTTGCACAAAATGCTGATTGGATTTTTTGCTTAGTAAGAACTGATTCTTCTGGAAAGAAACAAGAAGGTATTTCATTTTTACTAATCGATATGAAGTCTCCTGGTATTGAAGTTAAACCAATCATTACAATTGATGGCGATCACGAAGTTAATTCAGTATTTTTTACTGACGTTAAAGTGCCTGCAGAAAACCTTATTGGGGAAGAGGGCAAAGGTTGGACATATGCAAAATTCCTTTTAGCTCATGAGCGTTTTGGTATTGCGGGTGTTGGTGCTTCTAAAAGACAACTTGAAAGACTTAAAGAAATTTCTAAAGATTTAGGAGATGATGATCTCATTGCTAAAGTTTCACAATTAGAAATTGATATTATGGCTCTTGAGTTTACAGAACTTAGACTTCTTTCAGCTTTAGAAGGTGGAGGAAATCCTGGAGCTGAATCTTCTATATTGAAAATTAAAGGAACAGAGATACAACAGCGTCTTACAGAATTATATGTAGAAGCTGCAGGAGAATTTGCAATTCCTTATGGAGGACCTGATGGCTATGGATCAAATGTTAAGCCAAATGGACCAGAGTACACCAATGATGCTTTATCAAAATATTTAAATATGAGAAAAGTAACCATATATGGTGGTAGTAATGAAATTCAAAAGAATATTATTTCTAAGTTTGTACTGGGAGTCTAATGAATCTAAATTTCTCCGATGAACAAAACCTTCTAAGAGAGCAAATTCAGAAGTTTTGTAATTCTGACTATGATTTTTATGATAGAGAGAATTTCATTAATACTGAATCTGGCTTTGATCCTGAAAAATGGAAACTTTTTGCAGATCAAGGTTGGCTTGCTATGCCATTTTCCAGTGAATCCGGAGGTTTTGATTTTGGACCTATAGAGTTATCTATACTTTTTGAGGAATTTGGTAAATTTCTAGTATTAGAACCATATCTTAGTAATGTTGTTCTTTCTGGATATATTCTTGATAATTCTTCCTTTGATAAAAAGAATGACTTTATTTCAAAACTTATTTCAGGTGAAGAGCAAATATCTCTTGCATACATGGAACAAAATCGTAATTATGAATTTAAAGACATTACATGTCTTCTAGAAGGTACTGATTCTCTAACTTTAAATGGGACTAAAAACCTTGTTTTAAATGGTTCAAATGCCGATCACTACTTAGTTACGGTTAATCATAATGATGTGACTACAATAGTTCTTGTAAGCAAAGATACTGATGGATTATCAATCAATAACTTTAAAACTGTTGATGACAGACGTATATCTCAACTTAATTTTGAAAATGTTGGAATTAATGCTGATCAAATAGTTGCAACAGGTGATGAGGCAGAACAACTGATCAAAGATGCAATTAATTATGGAACATTATGTGTATCAGCAGAGGCTGTTGGATGCATGGAATCTTGTTACCTTAAAACTGTTGAATACACAAAGAGTAGGGAACAATTTGGTCAACCAATAAGTAACTTTCAAGTTTTACAACATAAAATGGTTGATATGTTTATAGAGGCTGAACTCTGCAAATCTCTTTTATACAAATCTATGATTGATATGCATGAAAATAATGATTCTAAATATAGATCAGTTTCCGCCTTAAAATCTCAAGTTGGCTTATCGGGGAAGAAAGTTGGTGAGGATGCAGTTCAACTCCACGGAGGTATGGGCGTTAGTGAAGAAATGTCCATAGGCCATTATTTAAAAAGATTTATTTCAATTGATTCGCAATTTGGTAATTCACATTTTCATCTGAAAAAATTTAATAATTCCTAATGACTGATCTCACAAAAAATCCAGATCTCAGGTTAAGAGACAAACCAGATGATTTTTTTGGTGACTGGAAATGGCGTGAAGGTTTAGCAGAATTAATGGTTCCTATAATAGGAAGACTTTATAGAAATGGTGTAAACGTTCTCATGTACGGACATTCATTAATAAATCAATCTCCTATTGAAATAATGAAGTCACATAGATTTATAAGAAGAGTTGAAGATACTGAGATTTCTGAACTCGAGACCTATCCCTTTTTACAAAGAATTGAACTCCAAGATATAAAAGATTGTGAGATTGATCTAGGAGAGATAGTAGTGGATTTCATGAAAGAGAATAAATCTTTAGATGATTCAGAAATTGACTCTCACATTAAATCATATATTTTAGATCCACTAGATAAAGTTGATCAGCACAGACCTTCAAAACCCCAGGACATAGTTTTGTATGGGTTTGGTCGAATCGGTAGGTTAGTTTCACGCATTATGGCTCAAATGACAGGCCCAGGTAATTATTATAGACTCAGAGCAATTGTCGTGAGAAAAGGATCAGATACAAACGATCTTCTTAAACGAGCTAGTTTGTTGAGACGTGATTCTGTTCACGGTTCATTTCATGGAACTATTAGAGTCGATAATGAGACGGAAACTTTAGTAATAAATGGAAATCCTGTAAAGATCATCTATGCAAATGGACCAAAAGACTTTAATTATTCCGATTACGATATAGATAATCCAATTGTTATTGATAACACAGGCGTCTGGAGAGAGGAGAAAGATTTATCTCTTCATCTAGAATCTGGCGCTAGCAAAGTTGTTCTAACTGCACCTGNGAAGGGTCAAATAAAGAATATTGTTAACGGTATTAATAACGACATATTGAATGAATCTGATAACGTAATCTCAGCTGCTTCTTGCACGACTAATGCAATTGTTCCGGTTTTAGACATTTTAAATAAAGAATATTCAATAACATCAGGACATATCGAAACTGTTCATGCATATACGAATGATCAAAATCTAATCGATAATTATCATAAGAAAGATAGAAGAGGAAGAAGTGCCGCTTTAAATATGGTTATAACATCTACAGGAGCAGTAAAAGCAGTTTCTAAAGCATTACCTGAACTCGATGGAAAATTAACTGGTAATGCTATTAGAGTTCCGACTCCAAATGTAAGTTTGGCTGTAATGTCACTTACAGTAGATAAGAATGATCTAAATAAAGATGATGTTAATGAATTTCTCAGGAAGACAGCCTTTAACTCTAAATATAGAGAAATTGTTGGTTTTGTTAACTCCACTGAGATTGTCTCTTCTGACTTTTACTCAAGTCCTTTTGCTTCGGTAATTGATTCACAAGCAACCATAGTTTCTGACAATAAAATTACCTTATATTGTTGGTATGACAATGAGTATGGTTATTCAGTCCAAGTTGTTAATTTAGTTAAAAATATTGCTGGCATAAATCTCATTAGATTGCCCGTAAAGGTTTGATATTAGTAGTATATAGAGGCTTTAAATACTATAATTCAAACGTTTTTTTAAGATAGGAAGTTAAAAGTTGTATAACTTAAAAAAAGGCTTAAATATACCTATTTCAGGGTCACCTGAGGGCACTGTCTCCGACTCAACAAAAATATCTCATGTTGGCATTCTTGGACCAGATTATATTGGTATGAAACCAACAATGATGGTTGAAGTTGGTGACCAGGTAAAAATTGGTTCAGTTTTATTCGAGGACAAAAAAAATCCAGGTGTATTTTTCACTTCTCCAGCTGGAGGGTTAATAAAATCTATTAACAGAGGTGAAAAGAGACGTTTTATAAGTATAGAGATTGAGGTTGCTGACCAAGAGAATCAAGTTGAAATTTTAAATGATAGTGATGAGATTCTTTTCAAAAACCTATCAAAATATGGAGTCATTAATAATTTTAGAACAAGACCCTTTAACAAAACACCAAAACCCAATGATATTCCTAATGATATATTTGTAAATATTTGTGATACAAACCCTTTATCGGTTGATCCATATATTTATCTTCAACATGAAATAGATTTATTCAATAGATCGTTGATGAAATTGAAGGAAATTTTTAACTGTAATATACACGTTTGCTATCAAAATAATGACTTTAATAATTTTATAGATGGAATAAATTACTATAATTTTAAGGGTCCTCATCCTGCAGGTCTCTCAGGAACACATATACATTTTATAAAACCTGTAGATATAAACTCTAAGTGTTGGTACACAGATGGGCAGGGTATTCTATCATTTGGTGACTTTGCTCTTAATAATAAGATAAGAACCTCTAGGTATGTATCTATCGGCGGACCTTCAATTATTGAACCAAAAATTGTTAAAGCTAGAGTTGGATCTGATTGCAGAGAACTTGTTGCAGGTAACTTAAAAGATAATTCTCGATTAATATCTGGATCCGTTCTAAATGGATATGAAATTACTGATTCATTAACATTTTTAGGCTTTTATCATAATCAGATTTCTGCTATTTCAGATGAAGTACCTGATACTTTTCTTAACTGGCTTATGCCTGGATCAAAACTGCATTCTAAGCTTGGCGCCTTCATATCAAGCTGGGTAAAACCCGAAGAGTTTGAGTTCAATACCGCTCTTAATGGAAGTAATAGAGGAATAGTTCCTGTTGCTGCTTATGAGGAGGTTATGCCGCTAAATATAATGTCACTCCAGTTATTAAAATCTATTGTTGTAAAAGACATTGAAAATGCTATTAAACTTGGTGTTTTAGAGTTGGCTCCTGAAGATTTATCCCTATGTAGTTATGTATGTCCTAGTAAATATGATTACTGCTCAATTTTGGATGAAAACTTAGAATTAATATATAAAGAATTGCAATGAAATTTCTTAGAAATCTTTTTGATGACGCAAAACCTTCCTTTTCAAAAGGTGGGACAGCTGAAAAATATTTCCCAATTTATGATATCTTCGAAAACTTATTTTTTCTCTCAAGAAATAAAACCAAAAATCCAATTCATATAAGAGACGCACTAGATATTCAACGAATGATGGTCATAGTCTGGCTATCCACATTTCCAGCAATGTTTTTTGGTATGTACAACATTGGAAACCAGTCTCTTGAATATTTAGCGCTCATTGATACACCTAATACTGGTGACTGGCATCATTATCTTGTAAATATTTTTGGTTATGAGCCAAATAGTTTTATAAATAAAATGTGGTTCGGTGCAGTCTATTTTATTCCTATTTATGCAACAACATTTTTAGTAGGTATTTCATGGGAAATTTTATTCGCAATTATTAGAAAACATGAGGTTAATGAAGGTTTTTTTGTATCTTCAGTTCTTTTTGCTTTAAGTTGTCCACCAGATCTTCCTTTATGGCAAGCTGCATTAGGTATAACATTTGGAATTGTTATTGGAAAAGAGATTTTTGGAGGTACTGGTAAAAACTTCCTCAATCCTGCTTTAACTGGTAGAGCTTTCCTTTATTTTGCATATCCATCTGATATTTCTGGTGATAAAGTTTGGATTTCTGGACTAGGAGATCAAATGATTATTCCACAGGGTTATTCAGGCGCTACACCTCTTGGTGTTGCTGCAGAATCTGGTGTGCCTGGACTGACTGATAAATTTAGTTGGTTTGATGCTTTTGCTGGAAATATTCCTGGTTCAGTAGGAGAGACATCTATTATTGCGATTTCAATTGCTGCAGTAATTCTTTTGATGACAAGAATTGCCTCCTACAGGATTATGCTCGGAACACTTTTAGGGATGTTTGTTACAAGTTCGCTATTCAATATTATTGGTTCAGAAACTAACCCAATGTTCAATGTTCCATTTTACTGGCATCTTGTTATTGGTAGTTTTGCATTTGGTTTGGTTTTTATGGCTACCGAACCAGTTTCAGGGTCTGGAACCAATAAAGGTAGATGGATATATGGAATAGTTATAGGAGTTACAGTAGTCCTTATACGTGTTGTTAATCCAGCATTTCCTGAAGGAATGATGCTTGCTATACTTTTTGCTAACCTTTTAGCACCTGTTATAGATCACTTAGTTGTAAATAATAATATTCAAAAGAAACTTAAATACAGAGAAGCATTATGAATGAAACAATTATGAAGACTTTAGGTGTAACCCTTGGGGTTTGCTTGCTATGCTCTCTATTTGTTTCTTTTACCGCTGTATCTCTCAGAGACCAACAGAATACAAATAAGCTCAATGATAAAAGAATTAAGATTCTTGAAGCTGCAAATATTTATGATGAATCAATGTCAGTTGAAGATCAATTTAAAAACCTTGAGATTCGTTTCTTAGATTTTGATACCGGAGAAACATATAGGGAGTATAAAGATTTTGATATAGATAAATATGATCAACTACAATCATTGAGATTCTCAGATCAGTCTAAGCCGGTTCCAGCTGATAAAGATATTGCAATTATTAAAAATAGAGAAAATATTGGAAAAATTTATTTTTCAACTAAAGATAATGAAATAGATAAATTAATTCTTCCAATACGTGGCTATGGTTTATGGGGAACTCTTTATGGTTATATTGCTATAGAAAATGATTTTAATACTGTTGTAGGTATTGAATTTTATGAGCATAAGGAAACACCAGGTCTTGGTGGAGAGGTTGATAATCCTAATTGGAAAAATATTTGGGTTGGAAAAGAGATTTATCAATCTGGAGATGTAAAACTACAAGTAATAAAAGGTGCTGTTGATCAGAACATGAATGATGCTAAATATATGGTTGACGGTCTTTCTGGAGCAACTCTGACGAGTAGGGGTGTTTCTAATATGATTGAATACTGGTTTAGTGATTCAGGTTATTTAAAACTTTTAGAAAATTTTGATTATGAGTCTTAAGCAATATAAAGAAGTTCTAGTAAATCCTCTAATCAAGGAGAACCCAATAACGCTCCAAATTTTAGGAATTTGCTCAGCTTTAGCTGTAACAAGTAATTTAAATGTCACATTGATAATGTGTATTGCTCTAACATCTGTTGTTTCACTCTCAAATCTATTTATTTCAATCATTAGAAACTACATACCTTCATCTGTCCGTATTATTGTTCAAATGACTATCATTGCTACACTGGTTATTTTGGTTGACGAACTTCTTAAGGCCTATGACTATGAAACAAGCAAAAAACTATCAGTATTTGTTGGTCTGATTATTACCAATTGTATTGTAATGGGAAGAGCTGAAGCTTTTGCAATGAAAGAAAAACCTTTTGTAAGTTTCTTAGATGGCCTTGGTAATGGCATTGGCTATAGTTTAATACTTATTGGTGTTGCATTTATTCGTGAGCTTTTCGGTGCAGGAACTTTGTTTGGTATTCCAATTTTTGGTGATTGGTACCCAACTAATAATCTCCTTCTGCTACCACCAAGCTCATTTATTATTATTGGTTTATTTATTTGGTTAATTAGGGGCTATAACAATGATCAGATTGAAGAGGATGAGTTTGATTTATCAAAACATTCCGTTGCACCAAATTTAAATAAAAGAGAGTTAAATGTTTGAACATTATCTAAATATATTCATCAATACTGTCTTTATTGAAAATATAGCCTTATCTTTATTTTTAGGCATGTGTACTTTTTTAGCTATATCTAAAAAGATTGATGCAGCATTTGGTTTAGGAATAGCCGTCATAGTAGTTTGTGCTATCACAGTGCCTTTAAATAACTTAATTTATAACTATGTATTAAGAGAGGGTGCTCTTACTTGGGCTGGCCTTCCAAATACAAACTTAGAGTTTGTAGAACTAATTAGTTACATTGGCGTGATTGCTGCTGCAGTTCAAATTTTAGAAATGTTTTTAGATAAATATATACCAGCTTTATATAATGCTCTTGGGGTATTCTTACCCTTAATCACAGTTAATTGTGCAATATTAGGTGCTTCTTTATTTATGGTAGAAAAAGACTTAATGTTCACTGAAAGTATTGCTTATGGTCTAGGTGCAGGTGTTGGTTGGGCTATGGCAATTGTGATACTCGCAGGGATCAGAGAAAAATTAAAGTACTCAGATATTCCTGAAGGTCTAAAAGGTCTTGGTATGACTTTTATTATTGTTGGTTTAATGAGCTTTGGTTTCATGTCATTTGGTGGAATATCTTTATAGGAGATTTTAAATGGATTTAGTATTAGGAGTTGTTTCATTTACAGGCATAGTTTTACTACTTGTAGTTGTAATTCTTCTTGCAAGAAGTCAATTAGTTGCTTCAGGCAATGTTTCAATAACAATCAACGGAGATGAAGAAAATAAACTTGAAGTACAAACAGGATCAAAACTCCTACAAACATTAGCAGATAACAAAATCTTCCTTTCTTCTGCTTGTGGCGGTGGTGGAACATGTAGTCAATGTAAATGCCAAATTCTTGAAGGTGGAGGTTCAATTCTTCCAACTGAAGAAAGTCATTTTAATGCAAAAGAAAAGAATGAAGGTTGGAGATTGTCATGTCAGGTTGCAGTTAAAAATGATTTAAAAATAACAGTGCCAGATGATGTTTTTGGAGTTAAAGAGTGGGAATGTGAGGTGGTTTCTAATGACAATGTTGCAACCTTTATTAAGGAATTAATTTTAAAATTACCTGAGGGTGAAAATGTGGACTTCAGAGCTGGTGGATATGTCCAACTAGAAGCTCCTGAATATAAAATAGATTACAAGGATTTTGATATTGAAGATGAATATCATGAAGATTGGGATAGATTTAAAATTTGGGATAATAAAGCTGTAAATAACGAGCCAGTTATAAGAGCCTACTCGATGGCAAATTATCCTGAAGAGAAAGGAGTACTAAAATTTAATATTAGAATAGCTTCACCACCTCCTGGTAGCGATTTTCCTCCGGGTTTAATGTCTTCTTGGGTTTTTAACTTGAAACCCGGAGATAAAGTTAAGGTATTTGGTCCATTTGGTGAATTCTTTGCAAAAGAAACTCCTAACGAAATGGTATTTGTCGGTGGTGGTGCAGGCATGGCTCCAATGAGAGCACATATTTTTGATCAACTTCTTCGAATTAACACTGATAGAAAAATAACATTTTGGTATGGAGCAAGAAGTTTAAAAGAGATGTTCTATGTTGATGAGTTTGATAAATTAGATAATGAAAATGATAATTTTTCATGGCATGTAGCTCTTTCAGATCCTTTACCAGAAGATAATTGGAGTGGCGATACAGGATTTATCCATCAGGTTTTATTTGATAATTATTTAAAAAATCACCCAGCACCTGAAGATTGTGAGTACTACTTGTGTGGCCCACCAATGATGAATAAAGCTGTTATAGATATGCTTTTAGATCTTGGAGTTGAAAGGGAAAACATTGCACTAGATGATTTCGGTGGTTAGTTATTATTACAAGACCAAATATTTCTAAGTTCATAGCCCTTGTTGTTGGTTTAGTCTGCATCTATTTCGCTTACGACTACAATCAAAAGAATAATTATATCTATCAAGGGGAGATCTATGGTACTTATTGGAAAATATCCTCTAAAGAATTTATAAATCAACAATATATTGATGAAATAGAGGATATTCTCAATGATATTGATTTAATTGCATCAAACTATAAGCAAAATTCTGAAGTTAATAAGTTAAATTTTTATGATATCGATAAAGAGTTTTTTCTTTCAGATGAACTGTATGAAATTATTAAGATTGCATTGGATGTTTCAGATAAAACTAATGGTGTATACGACATAACAGTAGGTTCTCTTGTAAATAACCTTGGGTTTGGCCCTAATTTATTTCTTGATAATCAGTATGTATTTGAATCCTATTCCTTAAAGTTTTCGATTGATGATAAAAATAAAAGTATTTCTAAATACAAAGATGTTGTTTTTGACCTATCATCAGTAGCTAAGGGTTATGCTGTAGATGCAATTTCTGATTATCTCTTAGCAAATAATTTTAATAATTATTTAATTGATATTGGTGGTGAGATTGCAGCTAATGGATCATCTAAAAATGGTGTTTGGACTATTGGTATTCAAGACCCTCAATCTTTGCAGCAAAATGTTTCATTTACAGTGACTAACTCTAGTAAATTCATCGGTGTTGCAACTTCTGGTGATTATTTAAACTTTAAGTATCTTGATGGTGAGCTAGTATCTCATTCTATAGATCCAAGAATTACTAAATCTAAAGATAATAATGTACTTTCCGTAACTGTTTTAGATGAATCGTCAGTTAGTAGAGCTGATGCATTTGCAACAGCATTTAACATTATGTCACTTGATGAGTCTGTAGAGTTATCAGAATCATTAGGTATAAAAGTTAAGATTATTTATATTAGTGATGGCTTAATTAAGTATTTTGAATCAAAATCATGGCAAAATATGAATTATGAGTGAGATATTAATCGCATCTTTAGTCTTTGCGCTTGCAATTTGTGGCCTTGCTGCTGGTTTTATTCTTAATAATAAACCTTTGCAAGGTTCATGCGGTGGCCTCTCAACCTTTGAGGAAGGTGCACCTTGCGAGTTTTGTGGAAAAGAACAGGGTGATTGTATTAAAACTGATTCATAGTATTATCTTTACCGGCAGCTTTTAGAGCAGCCTCACCAGCAAAATATTCTTTATGATCATCGCCCATATCTGAACCGGCCATATTTTGATGCTTGACGCAGGCAATACCTTGTCTAATCTCTTGCCTTTGAACGTTTTTAACATAACCTAACATACCGTCATCACCAAAATATGCTTTAGCTAGATTATCTGTAGAAAGGGCAGCAGTATGATATGTAGGAAGTGTTATTAGGTGATGAAAGATACCTGCTTCTTTTGCAGCATCAGCCTGAAATGTTCTTATTTTTTCATCGGCCTCAATTGCTAGTTCTGTAGAATCATATTTTTCAGCCATCAAATCATCTTTTTCATATTGTGTTACGTCCTTACCTTCTTGTTCCCATGCATCAAAGACTTGCTGTCTAAAATTAAGAGTCCAATTGAATGACGGACTGTTGTTATAAACAAGCTTTGCATTAGGGACAACTTTCTTAATTTCATTCATCATCTCTGCAATTTGTCCTATATGTGGTTTTTCTGTTTCAATCCAAATTAAATCAGCGCCGCTTTGTAGGCTTGTTATCGAATCTAAAATACACCTAGCTTCACCTGTACCTTCTTTAAATTTATAAAGATTCGAAGGTAATCTTTTTGGTCTAACAATTTTTCCATGATGATTAATCATCACATCTCCATGTTTAATATCTGTTTCATTAACTTCTTCTGTATCCAAGAAAGAGTTATATTGGTCACCCAAGTCACCAACTTCTTTTGTGATTGCAATTTTTGCGGTTAATCCAGCGCCAAGAGAGTCTGTTCTGGCTACTATAACACCATCATCAACACCAAGCTCTAGAAATGCATATCTAACAGCATTAATTTTTGCTAAAAATTCAGCATGAGGAACAGTTACTTTCCCATCCTGATGTCCGCATTGTTTTTCATCTGATACCTGATTTTCTATTTGAATCGCACATGCGCCAGCTTCTATCATTTGCTTTGCCATTAAGTATGTAGCTTCTTCATTACCAAATCCTGCATCTATATCTGCAATGATAGGAACAACATGAGTTTGAAAATTATCTATTTTGTTGATAATTTCTTTTCTATCATTTTCATCACTTGCTTCATCTAACTCTCTAAAGAGCCCACCAAGCTCTCTTGCATCAGCCTGTCTTAAGAATGTATAGAGTTCGTTTATCAAACTAGCAACAGAAGTTTTCTCATGCATCGATTGATCTGGCAGAGGTCCAAATTGTGATCTAAGAGCCGCTATCATCCAACCTGAAAGGTAAAGATATTTTTTATCGTTAGTATCAAAGTGTTTTTTTATTGATATTAATTTTTGTTGCCCTATAAAGCCATGCCAACAACCAAGAGACTGAGTATATTTTGAAGAATCACTATCATAATCATCCATATCTTTTCTCATGATCGCAGCATTATATTTAGCTATTTCAATCCCAGACTTAAATCTGTTTTGAAGTTGCATCCTTGCAACATATTCGGGATTAATAGATTCCCATGAAGAATTTTTAAAATTTTCAGAATTCTTAATCTCTTTAATAAGATCGCTATATTTTTTCATATTGATACCTCAAAAGGTTTTCCATAATAATATTTTATGCTCGAAATATAAACATTTATTTAAGTTTTGGAGCAACTCCAATATAGTTTCTCGGATTTAGACTTTTTAAATAGTCTTTGTTCTTTTGTGTAACATCTAAATTTTCTACAAATTCAAGATATTGTTCCTTATTAAGATTTTTACCTCTTGTTAAATCTTTAAGTTTTTCATATGCATTCTCTATATTTTCTAAGCGCATTATTGTCTGCACAGCTTCACTTAAAACAATCCAGTTATTATCTAGCTCTTCATTTATTTTATTTTTATTTGGAGTTATTTTCTGTAATCCTTTTAAAGTTGACTTATAAGAAATTACAGAATAACCAAAAGCAACACCTATATTTCTCAATGTAGTTGAATCACTTAAATCTCTTTGCAACCTAGATATTGGAAGTTTTTCAGCAAAAAAATTAAGCATAGAGTTTGCTAGGCCTATATTTCCCTCAGAGTTTTCAAAATCTATTGGATTGACTTTATGAGGCATTGTTGATGATCCAACCTCATCTTTTATTGTTTTTAAGATAAAAATATCATTAGCAATATACATCCACATATCATTATTAAGATCATTCACAATGTTGTTAACCCTGATAAGGGCATGACACGTTTCAGCTATCCAATCATGTGGTTCAATTTGTGTGGTGACCACATTATGTTCAACTTTGAACTTTCTAATAAATTTTGTTGCTATCTTAACTGGATCTTTATTTTTATTAGCTAAAAGAATTGTATGATAGTTTCCTGTAGCTCCTCCCCATTTCGCCATAGGATTAATACTTTTTAGCTGATCAGTCTGTCTTTCAAGTCTTTTATTAAATACAAGTATTTCTTTACCAAGTGTAGAAGGGGACGCAGGCTGACCATGAGTTCGTGCTAAAAATGATATTTTCTTATATTTAGTTGCTAAAGATTTTAACTCTTTGTTCAGCGTATTAATTGAAACGATAGTTTCATCTTTTATTTCTCTTATCATTAGCGCATAAGCAAGAGAATTAACATCCTCTGAAGTTAAACCTAAATGAACATAAGGAATAAATTTTTTAAGTTTATTTTTCTTAAAATAATCATTTATAAAATATTCAACAGCTTTAACATCATGATTGGTTTTATTTTCAATAGATTTAATTTTCTTTGCATATGACTGATCAAAATTATTTTTAAATTTGTTTATCTTCTTTATATCAACCTTTGATATTTTTATAGTTTTATAAAAACTTTCATTTAAAACAAATAGCAACCATTCAATTTCGATGATAAACCTTTTTTGGATAAGTGCTTTTTCACTAAAAAGCTCAGTAATTTCAGAAACTTTTTTAGAATATCTACCGTCTAAAGGGGATAAATTATTAATTGAGTTATTCACGTTTAGAATTATAAATCATTATTTCTTGCTTCAATAACACCGCCGCCCAAACATAAGTTATCTTTATAAAAGACAGCTGATTGACCAGGCGCTACACCACGGATTTCTTCATCAAACATAACTCTAAATACTTTATTAAATTCAATAATACATTTTACTGGCTTATGGCGATGCCTAATCTGTACTAAGCAATCTAAATGTTTAAACTTTTTTAAATCATTTATCCAGTGAATCTTATCTAGTGTGATATTTTCAGTGTAGAGAAGTTGATTATCTACTCCTTGGCATACATATATCTCATTTTTATTTATATTCTTTCCATAAACATACCAAGGCAGTTCATCTTTATCTTTGATCCCACCGATTCCTAACCCTTGTCTCTGTCCAATTGTGTATAAAATAGATCCGTTATGCTCACCGACAATCTCATTATCAGTATTTAAAATATTACCTTTCTTAAATTTAATGAATCTATTTAAGAAATCCCTTAAATTCTTTTCGCCTACGAAACATATACCTACTGAATCTTTTTTTGAATGTATATTTAAATTTAGTTCTCTAGCTATATCCCTTACTTCAGATTTATAGATATCAGAAAGAGGGAATATAGTTTTACTAAATTCCTTAGAACTAACTTCATGCAAAAAATAGGTTTGATCTTTATCAATATCTTTAGACCTATATAGCTTTGCTTCTCCACCATCATTTTCAACTTTTGCATAATGCCCGGTAGCTATGAAGTCAGCCCCTATCTTTAAAGCATAATCATAAAAAGATTTAAACTTTATTTCTCTGTTGCATAGAATATCTGGATTAGGAGTACGTCCTTTTTCATGCTCTGAAAGAAATTGTTTAAAAACTCTATCCCAGTAATCATCCGAAAAGTTAGCTTTGTGAAGGGGAATATCAAGCATATCGCAAACTTCAGAGGCATCTTTGAAATCAATTTCAGATGTGCAAACTTCTCCTGGTTCAGATTGCCAATTTTTCATAAATAATCCAATTACCTTAAATCCCTGTTTTTTTAATAGATATGCTGAAACAGATGAATCCACTCCACCAGACATACCTACAACTACTGTTTTATTGGACATATTTATTTTTTATTATCTATTAAAATAATTTTTATAAGGAGTATAATTTGCAACACAAAATTTGTTAAATATTAAAGGATATAAATTGAGTTACAAAAATATAAAAATTCCTGAATCAGGTGAAAAAATTACATTAAAAGATGGAGTCTTGACAGTTCCTAATAATCCAATAATTCCATTTATAGAGGGGGATGGTATTGGTTCAGACATAACACCGGCTATGATTGATGTTGTTAATGCTGCTGTTGAAAAAGCTTATGGAGATGAAAAATCTATATCTTGGATGGAAATATATTGCGGTGAAAAATCTACTAAAGTTTATGGTAAAGATGAATGGTTACCAGATGAGACCTTAGAAGCTCTTCGTGAATATGTTGTAAGTATTAAAGGACCTTTAACAACGCCAGTTGGTGGAGGGATAAGATCATTAAATGTTTCATTAAGACAAATTCTTGATTTGTATGTATGTTTACGTCCGGTTAGATGGTTTACTGGTGTTCCTAGCCCAGTAAAAGTTCCAGGTGATGTTGATATGGTAATCTTTAGAGAAAACTCAGAGGATATTTACGCTGGTGTAGAGTTTGCTTCTGACTCAAATGAATCAGCAGAATTAGTCAAAATACTTCAAGATAAATTCAATGTCGATCAGATAAGATTCCCACAAAATGTTGGATTGGGTGTAAAACCAATATCAGAAGAGGGAACAAAAAGGCTAGTAAAAAGAGCATTTGAATATGCTATTGAACAAGATAGATCCTCTGTCACTCTGGTGCACAAAGGAAATATTATGAAATTTACTGAAGGCGCATTTAGAGATTGGGGTTATGAGCTTTGTAGAGAAGAATTTGATGGGGATGATCTTGATGGTGGTCCATGGCATTACTTTATTAATCCCAACAACGGAAGAAAAATAATAGTAAAAGATGTTATATGCGATGCTTTTTTACAGCAAATACTATTAAGACCAAGAGAATATGATGTTATTGCAACAATGAATTTAAATGGTGATTACCTTTCAGATGCATTAGCGGCAATGGTAGGTGGTATAGGTATTGCTCCTGGTGCAAATATTGGTGATGAAGCTGCGATGTTTGAAGCTACACATGGAACTGCACCAAAATATGCTGGCCTAGATAAAGTAAACCCATTATCTTTAATTCTTTCCGCTGAAATGATGCTTAGACATATAAACTGGAATGAAGCTGCAGATCTTTTAATAAACTCAATTGAAAAAACTATTCAAGATAGATACGTTACCTATGATTTTGAGAGATTAATGGATAACGCTACACTTGTTTCTTGCTCAGGTTTTGCAAAAGAGATGATCAAAAGAATGTAAAAGGATTTAATGTCTGAGATCGCATCGTTTGAAAATAAAGTCCAAGAACTAAAACCTAAAACAAAAAAACCACCTATGTTTGATGTCATTTTATTAAATGATGATTTTACTCCTATGGATTTTGTTGTTTATGTTTTAAAAGAAATTTTTAATCATACAGATCAGCAAGCAAATGAAATTATGCTTAAGGTTCATAACGAAGGTGAAGCATCATGTGGAATATTCACTAAGGACTTAGCAGAAACAAAATCTTATGAAGTTAATAACCTTGCTAAAATTAATGATCATCCATTGATTAGTATAGTAAAACCAATTTATGATTAGGTATGTTTAGTAAAGAGCTAGAAAATTCAATTTCATCATTATTTGATCAGGCTACAAAAACTGGCCTTCAGTATATTACAGTAGAACATCTACTTTTAATGATTATGGAAGATTTTGAAGTAAGAGATGCTTTAAAAGCTTCTAACTGCAATATTTCAGCTTTAAATAACGATGTTAAAGAGTTTCTTCAAGATACTGCTATTACAAAAGGTGAAAATGCTAAATCATCACAACCAACCTTGGGATTCCAAAGAGTCCTGCAAAGATCTGTTTTTCATGTCCAATCATCTGGAAAAGGATTGGTTAAGCATATAAATATTCTCGTAGCTATTTTTTCTGAAAAAGAATCTCATGCTGTTTACCTTCTTACTAAGCATGGAGTGAGTAGATTAGATGTTGTGACTTTTATTTCTCATGGAAAAAAATCTGAGAAAGAAGATGTTGGTGTCATAAGTGATAAGGAATTATCAGACAATAACTCAGACGAAACCTCAAACCATCTCATAGATTTAAAAAAACTTGCTGAAAATAATAAATTAGATACTTTAATAGGTAGAGAAGAAGAACTTAATAGATTAGTACAAATTCTTTCAAGAAAAAATAAAAACAATCCTATACTTGTTGGAGAATCAGGTGTAGGAAAGACAGCACTTGTTGAAGGCCTTGCTCAGAAAATCTTCGATGGTTCAATTCCTAAATCTGTTCAGAGCTTTTCCATATTTTCACTTGATATTGCCTCATTAATAGCAGGAACTAAATATAGAGGTGATTTTGAGAAGAGAATTAAAGAAGTTATTAATTTTTTAAAGTCTCAAAAAAATCCTATCTTATTTATAGATGAGATCCACACAATTATTGGTGCTGGCTCAGCTGGAGGAGGGTCTCTTGATGTATCAAATCTTCTTAAGCCTGAATTAGCCAAAGGTAATATTAGATGTATAGGATCAACCACTTTCCAAGAATATCGAAATGTATTCTCAAAAAATCAAGCTCTAGCTAGAAGATTTCAAAAAATAGATGTAAATGAACCTTCGATAGATGAATGTATAACTATTATTAATGGTGTAATAAAGGAATTTGAGAAATATCACAATGTAAAATTCTCAAATGATTCAATCGTATCCGCAGTTAAACTTTCAGATAAATTTATTAATGATAAATATCTACCTGATAAAGCATTTGATGTTATAGATGAAACAGGGGCATCAAAAAACCTTTATAGAGATAACGATGATCCAATTAAAATTAGTACACANGATATAGAAAATACAATTTCATTTATTACTCAAATTCCTAAAAAGAATCTCAGCTCATCTGATGTTGAAAATCTCAAGGACATAGAAACTAAATTAAAAACAGTTATTTTTGGTCAAGATAAAGCTATAAAAGTATTATCAAATGCTATTAAGCTATCAAGAGTTGGATTAAGAGATGAAAATAAAACAATTGGTTCTTTTCTCTTTACTGGTCCAACTGGTGTAGGTAAGACAGAGATCTCAAAACAGCTTTCAACAATTCTAGGTGTCCCTTTGTTGAGATTTGATATGTCAGAATATATGGAGAGACATGCTGTATCTAGATTAATAGGTGCTCCTCCAGGATATGTAGGCTCAGACCAAGGCGGTTTACTTACAGACTCTGTAACAAAGAGTCCTAACAGCGTAATTCTTTTAGATGAAATTGAAAAGGCACATCCTGATATATTTAATATTTTGCTTCAGGTGATGGATGCTGGAATTCTTACTGACAACAATGGCAGGAAAGCTGATTTTAGGAATTGTGTTCTTATTATGACTACAAATGTAGGCGCTCAATTACTATCGAAAAGAAATATTGGTTTCAACGAGCAATCTAACCAATCGGATGCTATGGAATCTTTAAAACGATTATTTTCACCCGAGTTTAGAAATCGTCTTGATGAAATAATTGAATTTAATTCACTTGATATGGAAGTTATCTTGTCAGTAGCTGATAAATTCATGACAAAACTTCAAGCGCAGCTTGATGAAAGAAATATAGAGATAGTTTATAAAAAAGATCTCCTTAAGTGGATTTCTGAAAAGAGTTTTAATAAAGAAATGGGTGCAAGACCTATGGAAAGGTTTATTACTGATAATATTAAAAAACCTCTTGTTGATAAAATACTTGATAAGGATTTAAAAGAGGGTGGAGTAATAAATATTTCTATAAAGAGTGAAAAGATAAATTTTAGTAAAAAGAAAATTACTGCAAAAGTTAAAAAATAACTATCTACCTCTAAATGTAATCCTTCCTTTTGTTAAGTCGTATGGTGACATTTCTACCTTAACTTTATCGCCAGTCAAAATTCTGATGTAATTTTTTCTCATTTTTCCAGATATATGGGCAGTGATGACATGATCATTTTCCAATTTAACTTTAAAGGTTGTATTAGGAAGAGTTTCTACAACTAAACCCTCTAATTCAATGTTATCTTCTTTAGCCATCTGCGCTATAATACAATAAAAATATTATGAAAAATAATTTTCTTACTTTTTTATTATTACCTATCTTTCTAGTTTCCTGCGGTGGAGGAGGCGGTGGCTCTTCATTTGTACTAACTGTTCAACAGTTTACATCTTTCAATGTTAATGAAGATGAATCCTATGAAACTGTTATATCGGCTTCCACTAACAAACCAGCTGCTATTTCTTTCACAATATCAAGGCCATCAAATAATGCTAATGTAACTATTTCCTCATCAGGAAACCTTTCTTATACCCCAAATCCAGATTATTTTGGATCTGATAGTTTTTCCATAACTATTACTGCTTCAGAAGAGGGACAATCTACTTATGAGAGTAAAATTCTTAACGTTACCGCAAATGTTATAGCAGTCAATGATATTCCAACTATTGTGATAAATGATGATCTAACTGTTTATGATCAATCAACACTAATATTTGATGATTTAGTGTCAATTAACGTGACACTTGCCGATGTTGATAACACAGCAAATCAGCTCAGTGTTTATGGTTCAATTGAGGGTCAAACATTACCTGGGATATTTACGCAAGATCTTTCTATACCAGGAGGAGGTACAGGAACGGCTGAAATAAATATCTCTTCAAATCAATATGCTGGTCTTCATTTTATGGATATATGTGTAACTGATGGATCAAATTCATCATGCGGCGGCCAGATGCAAGCATATTTTCCTGGAAATAGAGAGATAAAATCTGTGGATTATTGCGATAGTACTGGAAATAACTGCTCAACAAGTGATCAATACTTATATTACCTTGTAGGCGGACCTGATACAGATGCCAAAACTAATTATCTTTTCATTGGTGACCAATTAAATGGACAAGAAAATAGAGACTCTTTTCATGAGGCGCTTTTATCTTCTGTTAACTTGCTTATGGAATCAGATGCATCAGATTTAGTTGATGGTTATTTCAATATTATAGTCTTGGAGGAAGTTGCTTTAACAGGTGTTTCAATATTTGATATTCGAACTGGTTGTTATGCATCATGGGACGCTTCAATTTATTGTATTGGTGAAGTTGATAGAAACTTTATGACTGATGTAGTTCCAAACTGGACTGTTACTTCTTTCCTTACCACTATTAGTGGAAGAGGGGTTGCTCAAGGATCTGTAAATATTCAACCTATTTCAAGTAGATCTCGAAATGTAGTAATGCATGAATTAGGGCACTCACATGGATACATGGGTGACGAGTATGATTCTGGTGGAGAAAGAACATTTGCAGAATGGTATGGAGATTGGAGTGTAAATACTACAACAGTTTTTGATCCAGAGGCTGTTAAATGGAAACATCATATTGATTTTTCAGAGGAAATTCCTGGTGTTGATTATGATATTTGCTACAACTACTCTGATGGAAGCATCTATTATAGAGATGAATTATCTTATGAAGAATGTGAATGTTTTATGAATGAATATCCTGACAGTGATTACCCCGGTATTGATTTTGAACCTGGATGTGAAGAAAGAATAGGACTCCTTGAAGGAACTTATTATGGTGAAGAGGGTGACTATAGATCGCAATGGATAAACATAATGTGGTGTTGTTATCTGTACTATGGGCCAGTAAATATTGATGGTTTTGCTATTGGTTCGATTATGAATCAAGGCTTTAGGGACTATTCTGTTAATGGTGTTTCCGGCTATGGAGACTTAACTAGTTCAAATGGACTAATGAATTCTATTACACTTGGTGTTGATGCAGTCTTTGATCAAAGTAAATTAAAACTAAAATGGTTTGTTGATGGAATTGAAAAACCAGAATACGAAAATATGCTTTCAGTAACCTTTGATAGACCTTCAGACAATGATTGGGTTTCTTATTCCTATCAGGTTGAGGATTTATCTGGGAATCTTTTTGCCCCAAATGACCCGCTGAGTGCAATAGATTTTTATGAAGGCAACTTCGAAAGAAGTTATTATTATCAGCCAGATCCAGAATTGACTCCTATAGCCTCATTAATGCCATATATTGGATCTTTTGAGTGGTATGACCCTAATAATGGCTGGTATACAGATGAATCTGTAAATTCATCTAACATGGATAATTTCTTATTTGCAGCATCATGTTGCTCTATGGGGGCTACATTTAAAATTAATTGGGCAAATTATCAGCAAACATCTTCACAAATGTCTAATACAAATCAATCTAAGAGATTCTTTTTTGAAAAACCTAATATAAAAATTGATCAAAAGATAATNAATTTAAGTATCTCAAATGAATCAATATTGGTTAAAAATGTATCTATTGGAAAACCAAATCCTAAGATTGTACGCGATACCTTTTTAAGAAAAGATGATATGTATGGTCTAGAATTTTATGACCAAAATAATGAAGTCATATATAGACTCGGTTTAGGTGATCCATTTATTGTTCGAATGCAACATATTGATATGGAGGAAAGGGAGCATTTTTCATTTGAGGCTCCAATTTCAGATTTTAGTATTGTAATTCCAAAAAATATTAATCCTCATTCAGTATCTCTTATAAGGAGAGATAATCAAAATATTTATTCAGAAGTAAGTAAATATATATTAAATTAATAATATGTATGTTGAGTCTAAGGCATACTTTAAAATGCCAAAGTCATATATATTAGGTCAAATTAGAGAGCCTGGTTGCTTAAATAGATTTCATCCATTTTGTAAAAGAAATATCACTCATAAGTGGCCTGGGAATGGTTCAATTGATGAGCTTGAATATCTTAATGGAAGAAAATACAAAAGATACTTTTTTAATTGGACAGATAATGGTTACGATTTAAAAATAGGTGGAAAGAAAGAAATGGCAATTGTTAATTGGTATGTTGAAGGTTCAGATGAAGAATGCTCATTAAGAGTGAGAATAAATCCAAATATTGAAAATTATNTTCCTTTCAAGAATATACTTATTCAAAATATCTTTTGGTTTTTATACATTAGGCCTAAACTTCAATCATATATAAACCATGTTGTTAATGGGTTTATTTTTTACGTATCCAACAATACAGATATTAATAAAAACCAGTTTGGCAAACATAGTTGGTTTTCTTCATATTAGATTNAANTANTATTTAACATAATATATATTATGCGAAGTTATATTAGATTCTATTATGTTATTTTATATATTAACTCTTTATGATATTTTGTATATTATTCATAAAAATAAAAGAAAATAATGTTATTTAAGAGTTTACTTAATTCGATTGGAAACACGCCAGTAATAAAGATTCAAAATCTTTCTCCTCCTAATATTAATATATATGTGAAAGCGGAATATTTTAATCCAGGTGGATCTGTTAAAGATAGGTTAGCTTTAAGTATCATTGAATACGCTGAAAAAGATGGAGACCTCTCCCCCGGTCAAACTGTAGTTGAAGCAACGAGTGGTAATACTGGAATTGGCTTAGCAATGGTCTGTGCTACCAAAGGTTATCCATGTGTTGTAACTATGCCTGACAGTACTTCTATAGAACGAAGAAAGTTAATGAGATTTCTTGGTGCTCAAGTATTGTTAACTCCAGCTTCTGAAGGAACAACTGCTGCATATGATCTTGCAAANAAACTTTCAGATAAAAATAATTGGTTCTATGCTCAACAATTTGAAAATAAAGCTAATGCCGATATTCATGAAAAAACTACTGCNATTGAAATTCTTAANGATTTTAAAGANATAGGATTAGANTACTGGNTTTCTGGNTATGGAACAGGTGGAACTTTTAGCGGCGTCTCTAGAGTATTAAAAGAGAAGTCACCTAATACAAAATTAATTATTACAGAACCTGACAATGCTCAATTAATTAATAGCAAAATTTCACAGGAAAGAAATACTGAAAATGCTCCAATATCAACTCATGAAGCTTGGAATCCTCATCCGATTCAAGGATGGACACCTGACTTTATTCCATTTGTTCTTCAAGAGACTATTGATAATAATTATTTTGATCAAAATATTCCTGTTTCTGGTGATGATGGAATATTTTGGGCTAAAGAACTCGCATCAAAAGAGGGAATAATAACCGGGGTTTCTGGTGGGTCTACTTTTGCAATTGCAATGGAAGTTGCAAAACAAGCTAGTAAAAATTCTAATATTTTATGCATGATTCCCGATACAGCTGAAAGGTATATGAGTTCAGTTTTGTTTGAGGATATAGAAGCAGAAATGAATATTAAAGAACAAGAAATATATAATTCAGTTTAATTTTTTTGCCGGAATTCCTGCAACAGTTGTGTTTGCATCAACATCATCTAAAACTAGACTTCCTGCTGCAACTATAGAATTTTTTCCAATTCTTATGTTTCCTAAAATCGTACTAGATGCAAATATAGATACTCCCTCCTCCACTTTTGGATGTCTATCTCCCCTATCAAAACCCTTTCCACCAAGTGTTACTCCTTGAAAAATAGAAACATTTTTTTTAATTACAGCTGTTTCGCCTATCACAACACCTGTTGCATGATCAATCATTACTGATCCGTCAATTGATGCTGCAGGATGAATATCTACCCCGAAGACTTCAGAGGACCTATTTTGAATAAACATAGCCATTGTATGTCTATTATCATTCCATAAGATATTGGCTGCTCGATAAGCAGAAACTCCTTGATAACCCTTATAAAACAATAATGGCGTCGATAAATATTTACATGCAGGATCATTATTTTTAAAAAATAAAATATCATCTACTAACTTTTGATCAAGATCTTTTGCTTTATTGAAACATTCAGAAATAATTCTTTGGATATCTTTTGATGCTAAAGCATCATTATGTAATTTTGAAGCTAGAATTGCAGCAACTGCTTCTTTAATGTCAGATTTAGATAGGATTAGGTTGCCTAAATAATCTTTCAAAGAAGGTTCTGCATTAATTCTTAATTCAACTTCCTTTATTATTTTTTCCCAAATATTATCTATCATTTTTTAGAAATACTAATTAAATATTTTCAATTTTTGGACCACATATTTTAATTTTTATACTAGATGCCCCACCCTCAAGAATCGGATCCAAAGATGTTAATAGGCCTGTCTCAATCCTCCAATTCAAGTAAGCAGCTTGATCATCTAATGTTTCCCAATCTTCGATTAAATGAATTGTGTTTGTTGATTCTTCCAAATAAGTATCAACAGAAATACATCCAGGGTAAGCCCTTGTATCTGGGAGTGCATCTTTCATTGATTGTTTCAAAAGATCAAGACTTTCAGTTTTGGCAGGAAAAGAAACAATTACTAAATTTTTCATATTAACTCCATTATTTAACCTTTTTATTATATGATTTCTAAAGATTATTTATATCTTTAAGGGAGAATTAAATGCATAGATATACCCTACTTATTTTTATTTTTATAGTTAACATTGGTGCTAATACATTAATGGAACCCACTTCATTTTCGAAAGATCTATATCAAGAAGTCATTCTTGATGATAACTACATAGATTCAGTAGATCATCCTAATACATTCTTGGATTTTGATTATGCAACACGAGTAGCAACACCTGAACAGATTACTTCTGCGTTGAAGCGATGGGCAGATCAGTCTGACAAATTAAAAGTTGTTGAATATGCGAGATCGCATGAAAAAAGACCACTTCATGCTGTGTTCATTTCTTCTTCAGAAAACCTAAAAAATCTTGATTCTATAAAAGATAAGATCACACAACTCTCTGACGCTAGAATTACTAATGATAGACAAGCAAGATCTTTAATTGATGATTTACCTGCTGTCGCTTGGATGGCCTACTCTATTCATGGAAATGAGACTTCTGGTGCGGATGCAGCCTTAGGTGTGATTTATCATCTCATCGCTAGTGAAGATAAGGATATTTTAAACTTGTTAGATGATATGATTATCATTGTTGATCCCTTAATGAATCCTGATGGTAGAGCAAGATTTGCAAAGAATCTAGAACAATTTAGGGGTACTGCACCAAACTATGATGATCAATCATTAATTCATACCGGTGATTGGCCCTATGGAAGAACAAACCATTACTTCTATGACCTAAACAGAGACTGGATATACTTAACACAACCTGAAACAATTGGAAGAGTTGCTCTGATAAATGAATGGAGACCACAAATTATGGTTGATGCTCACGAAATGGGTGCACAAGATACTTTCATGACTGGCCCAGCAAGGGAGCCTATAAATAAAAATGTAGATTATGATTTAGTTAAATGGGGTAATGTTTTTGCACAAGATCAAGGTAATGAGTTTGATAGGAGAAACTGGCGCTTTTACACTGGTGAGTGGCACGAAGACCTATATCCAGGCTATTCGTTCTATGTTCAGTTTAGAGGGACTTTAGGCATTTTATATGAACAATCTAGAATGGCTGAAGATGGTGTAAGAAGACCTGAAGGTACTATTCAATCTTATAAAGAATCTGTTCACCATCAATTTGTAAGCACAATGATAAATCTTGAAACTCTTAAAGCTAATTCAAAATCAATGTATAAAGATTATTGGGATGGAAGAAAATATAATGTTTCCAATGACAGTAAGTATTCCAACAGGACCTATGTAATTTTAGCAACAGATAATAATGGAAGACTAAATGTACTTGCTGAAAAACTAATAGCTCAAGATATTCAAATATTTAAAAATGATAAGCCAATTAATGTCTCAAATGCTCTGAAACAAAATGGTGTTATTGAAGATGAATATACTATTCCTGTAGGGAGTATGATTGTTCCAAATAATCAACCCGAAGCACCTATGATATCTGCTATTCTGGAGTTTGATGCTGAAATTGATGATGAAGTTTTAATCGAGGAGAAGCAAAAAAGGATCAAAAATGGATCATCAATAATGTATGACACAACTGCATTTAATCTAACAATGATGTATGGATTACCGGCTTTAACCATTCCTCAAGAAATTAAATCAAATTTAACTGCTTGGAAGCCCTCACCTGAGATAATAGATGTTAGTGAAGATGCTGTGATGTGGGCAGTTGATGGTAAAGATGATAGATCTGTGGCTTTTGCCGCAAGACTACTAGAACAAAATATTCAAGTAAGAATAATAGACAAAGATTCAATTTTGTCTGGTCATAATCTATCAAGGGGAAGTGTTGCTGTAATAGCTATGGATAATCCTAATTCTACAGATTTACATGAAATTATTAATACCGTAGCTACTGATCTTAATATGTCAGTAGTATCGATAGAATCTGGTTTTGGAGCTAAGGAGTTACCTGATTGGGGTGGCAGGCATTTTAGGCTACTCAGAAAACCACAAATAGCCATATTAAGTCATTCTGACTTTAGCTCATATGATGTAGGTGTTAGTTGGTGGTCCCTAGATCATAATCTAGGTATAAGACATAGCCAATTAAATTCATCTTTAACAGGTTATGGCGATTTAAGACGATACAACACAATAATTTTACCAAGTGGAAGTCCTAATTTAAGTAATTATGCAAAAGACATTTTAATGGATTGGGTAAAACAAGGAGGAACCTTGATAGCAAATAATAGATCCACAAGATCGATAATATCTAGTGATGTTAGTTCTGTTAAAAGCTTAAATAAAACATTTGATAAGAGTAGTGACTTTAATATTGATTTGATGAGAGAGATATATTCAATGGAAGAAAATATTGATATTACTGATGCAAATGAAAACAAAGTTAATGCGGAAATTTCTTACCCATGGGAATCATCAGATGTTATCTATTCTAAAGAACAATTAGAAATGAGAGATAAATGGCAGTCAACGCTGATGCCCTCAGGTGCTATCGTTTCAGCAAGAGCAGATACCGACCATTGGTTAACATTTGGTGCTGAGGATGTGGTACCGGTTCTTTATGGAAACTATCCAATTCTTATGACTGGAGGAAATTCTCAGGCTGCTTTAAGAATTGGTGAACTGCTTCCTAATAATGATGCCCAAACTAAAACTATAAATTGGTCACAAATACCTTCGGGTTATGATTTAAGCGTAAGAATGAGTGGATTAGTCTGGCCTGAAGCGAGNCAAAGAATAGCTAACTCAGCATATCTGACCAGAGAAAAAATTGGCAAAGGGCAAATAATCTTATTCTCAGGTGAGCCTAACTTTAGAGGTTCTGCAAGAGGAACAAATCGTTTATGGCTTAATGCTGTTGTATATGGAAGTGGTTTAGGCACAGATCCATTAATTACTCCATAAAAAAAGCTCTCTAAAGAGAGCTTTTAATTAAATTAATCAATAAAAATTGTGTGATCTTTGCCCTCTTCCGCTACCCTTATAACTAAGAGTTTTTGACAAGTTCCTTCAGGCAATGAAGGTGTGTCTTCCTCGCCACCGTGGACCCAATCAGATCTTTCAAACCAATATTCATTTTTATTATATTCTTTCCAATCACCTGTCGATTTAGATTGTGAAGTGCCATCAAGCACGTATACAAGTGTCCCAGCAGCTGGATGAAAATGTTTTGGTGTCCCATCTTGATTGCAAGAGTTCCTTCTTTCAACGTGCATTACCATCCCATTTCCCATATTGAATACATCGCTTGATATCAAGCCTGGAAATGTTGGCTCATCATCAGATAAAACAAAAAATGATAATGACATTAATGATATAGATAATAATTTTTTCATTTGATAATTCCTCCTGATACTAAAATAATACAATAGTAAGATTAAATAAATAAAAATTATCAAAAATGTTTATTAATCTGATAGATAAAAGCCAAAACCTTCTTGTAGCTCTATAAGATCATTCATGCTCATTGATGTTGACTTGTTGTAAAAATCTTTTGATTCCTTAGGGAACAGAATATAGTTTAAGAGATCGGTATTGTTATTATATAAATCCTTAAGACTGTTATCTTTACAGAACTTTTTAAATTCCAGACGTGCGTCATTTACAGTTAATGAAGTTGAAGTTTCTTCATAATTTTTAGAATCAATTATTTTTAATAATGATTTATTGACTTCGCCGGGTATTTTTCCATATTTACCATTTACTAAATCAATGAATTCCTTGTTTAGATTCTTATAACGAGAATTATCTAAAACATTTAAAAGTGCTTGAGCACCTATAATTTGAGATGTTGGTGTTACAAGTGGGATATATCCAACATCTTTCCTAATTTCTGGTATCTCTTTTATTAAATCATCTAATTTATCTAATTTATTAATGTCAAATAATTGTTTTTCTAAAATACTTAACATACCACCGGGCACTTGGTTTATGAGCATTTTTATATCGACACCCTTCATCGAACCTTCATATTTACTATATTTGTTTCTAATATTTTGGAAATAATCTGATATTTCAGCTAATTCATTCATATTAAAAGGATTTTCGTCTTCATCATAGATCATAGATATAAGGCTTTCTGTAGCAGTATGGGCATACAAATTAGAAAAAGATGATATAGATGTATCAATGTTATCTACTCCTGCTTCAAAAGCCTTAAAATTAGTTGCATCTGCTAGACCGGTTGTTGCGTGTGTATGCAGATGAATTGGAATATTTAGATTCTTTTTAAGTTTTTTGACAAGACTATATGCAGTTTTTGGTTTTAATAAACCCGCCATATCTTTTATACCAAGAGATTTAGCACCTGCGTCCTCAATATCTTTAGCTAATTTCAACCAATATTTATCATTATGAATAGGACTCGTTGTGTAAGATATTGTGCCTTGTGAATTAGATCCATACTTGTTGACACATTCTATAGAATAGAGAATGTTGTTAATGTCATTGAGGGCATCAAATATTCTAAAAATATCTATACCGTTTTTAGATGATTCCTTAATAAATAAATCAATTACAGAATCATCATATTTCTTATATCCAACAAGATTTTTTCCTCTTAAAAGCATTTGAAGCTTAGTCTTTTTAACATTTGATTTAATAACACTTAATCTTTTCCAAGGATCTTCATTCAAGAATCGAAGACAACAATCATATGTTGCTCCACCCCACACTTCCAACGAAGAAAATCCAATATTATCAAGCTTTGAGAGAATTGGTGTCATATCAGACAGACGCATTCTTGTGGCAATCAATGATTGTTGACCATCACGTAAGACGAGTTCGGTTATAGAGGGATACTTCATTAATATAATTATAAGCCTGTCGAAACTAAAAATGATATTAAAAGCACTACTTCCGATAGAAAAGCGGATAAGTTAAATCCCAAATATTTTCTATTGGTTTAATTTTTTATTATTATATTAAGATGAATAAGCTAAAAATTGCATTCCACTTTATCAGAATAAAGCTCAAAAATATCGGAAGTATTCTTGTTAAAACATCTGCTGGATATGCTGTTGCATCTTTTGGTCTTATTCAAGTCGCAAGTATTGTCACAGATAACCTATCTACTCAATCAATGCTTGGTATATCCACCGAATCCTTTATGCAAATACTATTTATTTGTGTCTTGATATTATTCCCTGTTGTTCTAATAATTTCATATTTAACTAAGAGAAAATCTATTGATAAGGAAACCTTAAAGAACTTTGATGAAAACAATTCCACAATTGATGATTACAGGCCAAAAATAGGGTTAATACCTTTTGAAAACTTAAATAATGATAATGATGGAGAGTTTCTTGTCGATGGTATTGTTGAGGATTTAATAACTGAACTATCTATGGTTAAAGAGATATCTGTAGCTACAAGAAAAACCTGTTTTGGATTTAAGGGCAAAGACTATACATCTCAGTCATTTAAAGATGAATGGGGTTTTGATTTCATTGTTTCAGGATCTATTAGGTCTTCAAATGATAGGCTGCGTATATCAGTTGAATTAAGCGACATGAATGACGATAGAGTTATTTGGAGTAACAAGTATGATCGAATTAATACAGATATTTTTGAAATTCAAGACGAGATAGTTACAAAAATTATTAGATGCATTGTGGGAGAAATTGAAATAACTAGTCTAAAGAGAGCACATAGGAAACCTACAGAAAATATGACTTCTTATGAATATACGCTCAAAGGTAGAGCTCTAAATCAGAAATTTGATAAAGAGGCAAATGCTGAAGCTATTAAAATGCTAGATGCAGCGATCGAAGCTGACAATACTAATGCACTCCCCTATTCTTGGAAAGCCTGTACACTTGGTCAAGCAATGACATTAGGTTTTAGAGAACGAAATGATGAAAATATGGAAGAATTTTTAGGCTCTCTAAGCAAAGCTAATGAGCTTAATGAAAATGACTGGAATACAAATAGGATTTTAGGAGAAGCAAATTTGACGCTTCAAAATTTTCAACAAAGCAAAATCTATGCAACAAAAGCATACAATGCGAATCCGAATCATCCTTTTGTATTATCAATATATGGAGATGCTCTTATCAGGAATGGTGAGGTTGAAAGTGGTATCAAAGTATTTGAAAAGATGTATAAATTAGAACCAATACCAGCAATGGATAGTAATTCAGATAGACCATTAAAAAAATTATTTTTAGCATATTATCTAAATGGGGATTATAAGAAATGTGATGAAATATTTAACCAGATAGAAGAACATGATTTTCAAGATTGGTTTATTTATATGTACATAAAAACTAAACAAAATATTGAATATATGAAAGATAGTTGGTATGAAATGGGTATTCAAAAATTTAAAGATCTTAATTGGAAAGATGAAATCTCATTATTTCATTTAAATGACAAAGAACTTAGATCATCCTTAGAAAGTTTTGCAGAATCTCATTAAATCCAAAAATGGAAGTCTTGCATTAGTATTTTTCTATTATGTAATTTCTTTCTACCTCGCATATTTAGTCACTAAAAATTTTAATTTTGATGGTTGGTTATATATATTAGTTTGGCATGTGTCTGCTACATTAATAATTTTTTTATTTTCTAACGTACATAAAAATTCAAGTATTTATGATCCCTTTTGGCATGTAGCACCAATACCCATAGTCTTTTATATTGCTAAACAATCATCTCTACCAACCTTAGAACTCAATTTAGTTTTAGCAGCTTTTTTATTTTGGGCGTTGAGACTCACTTACAACTGGTATCTCAATTGGAATAATCTTGATCATGAAGACTTTAGATATATAGATTTAAAAAACAATAATAAATTCATGGCTTTTATCAATGATCTTTTTGGAATACATCTAATTCCGACTCTAATTGTAAATGTAAGTCTTTACCCTATTTATGTGGCTCTTAATTCTGAAAGTCTGAATGAACTTGTATATGTAGGTTTTGTAATAATCATCATTGCGGTTGTTATTCAATATATTTCAGATGACCAAATGAGAAAATTCAGAAAAGATAAGAGTAATTTAGGTAAAACAATGAAATATGGACTTTGGAAATATTCAAGACATCCTAACTATTTAGGTGAAGTAAGTTTTTGGTTTGGAATATATATCTTTGCACTTGCTTCAGGATTAACCACTATATGGTTATTAGCTTGCCCAATAGTTATGTTAGCTTTATTCGTATTTATTTCATGCCCTATGATGGATAACAGGAGTCTCAAGAGAAGATCTGAATATAAAGAATATATGGATAAGACGCCGCAGCTTTTTATGTGGTTTGTAAAATAATTTTATCTAAGGCTTTTATTAAAAGCATCACCAGCTGTTTCTTTAAGTGATTCTTTATCAAGTGTTTCCTCACCGTATATCTCATTCTCAAACCAGTTTATAAACTCATCATCTCTTGTCAATTTCCAAAAATCCCATGTATTTCTCGCCGCGTCTGTTTTCATAGTTCCAAACTTAAGTGCATTCATTCGTATATCTAAATGTTTTTTATCAACAAAACCTTTCTTAACTTTTTCATAAACATCAAAAACATCAACTAAACACATAACTATAAACATTGCAGCTCTCCATCTATCACCATCACTAAGCGNATCTGANGACCAATCNTTNGCAAGAAATTCTGCATAATTTCCATCCTTTGCTGTATGAAAATATCTTTCGTACTGNCTTTGTGTTAAAGAATGGCCAAACTGAGCTTTTGTTATTTCATTTTGTTGATGAATTTGAACTCCTAAATAAACAACAGATATAACTACACCAAGTGCTGCTATTATCTGAACGATGAGAATGATTAAATCAGAGTTCATAGATATACATGTTACTTTAATTTCACATAANTNAAATAATAATTATAAATGTGTANAATAAATACTTACTTCACATTTAAGGAGGAATAAAATGGAAGAAGCTTTAGTTCAAAGCGCAATGGCGGAAATAGCAATGTGGGATGCGTTTGCAGCTGGAAGAACTGCAAATGCTACCGGATTTCTTGCTATAGTTTTAGCATTATGGGTTGCNGCTAGATTTAGCAGTGTTTCATTAGAAAAAAATGTTAATTTACTAGGAAAAATATTCGTAACAGCTTTTGCTGTTGGAGTGTTTCTATCTGGTTTAGTTGTGTATGGAAATATTAGTGGTCTATTTGAAGGTCATGCATTAGCATTATCAACACTTGATGCAGCTAACGGAGATATAGACATAGGGCCCGGCTCACAAGCATTTGTAGCTGCAATGGCAGAAGGCGGTAATATGATAGGAAAAGTTGGTGGCATGTTAATGCTAGTAGCTGCTCTTGGTATTGCTGTTATTCCCCTATGGGTTAATACAAACGACTAGTTAGTTATTTCAATCCACTAACGCCTATCTTTCGATAGGCGTTTTTTTTATAATCACAAAATGTCGTTTATACCAAAAGTTCTTATTATTGCGGGGTCAGATTCAGGCGGTGGAGCTGGAATTCAAGCAGATATTAAGACAACTTCATTTTTCAAAGGATATGCAATGACTGTGGTTACAGCTATTACGGCACAAAACACAATTGGCGTTCAATCAATATATCCTTTACCAAAGCAAATAGTCATAGATCAAATTAATTCTATTAATAATGACCTAACGCCTGATGTTATAAAAATAGGAATGTTAGCTGATGAAGAAATTATTGAATATATAAGTATGAACATCTCTAACCACAAAATTGTTTTAGATCCAGTTATGGTAGCTACATCAGGAGATGTTCTTGTTAGTGATGAAGTAATAACTTCAATTAAAAGTAATCTCGTTAGTAAATCTTTTTTAATAACTCCCAACATACATGAAGCTGAAATTCTTAGTGGNAAGAAAATTAATAATCTTGAAGATCAGATAGATGCAGGAAAGAAATTATTAAAACTTGAATGTAAAAATGTATTAGTAAAAGGCGGTCATGGAAATTCAGACAATATAAGTGATGTCTTGATTACTTCTAATGGTGACGAACATATATTTGAATCTAAAAAAATTAATAGTACAAATACCCATGGAACAGGCTGTTCTTTAGCATCAGCAATAGCTACAAACATAGGTTTAGGAATTAATTTAAAAGATTCAATAAGAATTTCTATTGAATATGTTCAAAATGGTATTAAAAAAGCCCCTAATTTTGGTTCAGGTAATGGACCTATTCGTCATTTTTAACTAACGGATTTATATTCCTAACACCATAAATAAATATTGTATCTATCAACGCAATAAATATTTTAAAAATATATTTTGATAAAGCTATGTAAAAAGCCTCGTATATACTCAAGTCTGTTGCTATCACCCAGGTAAAAGTATAAATAAAGGTATCAAGTAATTGTGAAGTAATGGTTGAAAGATTATTCCTCAACCAAAGATATTTNCCTTGTGTANNNGTTTTAAGATAATTGAAAAACCAAACATCAAATTTTTGACTTATAAAGTAAGCAGTCAGAGAACCTATTATAAAAGCTGGTGAATATGAGGCGATGACTGATAGAGCATTATGAACTTCTAATGCTGAACCAGTTAAATCAGAGGGTTTGAATAGTAAACTTAAAAGGAGTGTTAATAGGACAGCAATGTTTGCAAAAAATCCAAGATTAACTGCCCTGTTNGCTTCAGTTTTACCATATTTTTCATTTAGNAGGTCTGTTGAAAAATAAATTCCTGAATAAAGNATTGCACCCATACTTACAGTAAACGTAGCATNAAAAATAACAAATTCAGAAACCTTACCACCTTGAAGATTGCCCAGAATAATGCCTAAAATTACAGCTGTATATAAACCATATTTTCCAAAAAATTTATAAAGAACTACAACTAGTAACAAGTCATAAAANACTACNACTANCCATAAGNTTTCTTGAGATAACCCCTGAAAGAGGAATTCCATCTAATTACACAGAGTCAGTTAATTCAGGAACTGCTTCAAATAAATCACCGACAAGACCATAGTCTGCAACCTGAAAAATTGGTGCATCTTCATCTTTATTAATCGCAACTATTACCTTCGAGTCCTTCATTCCAGCTAAATGTTGAATAGCACCAGAAATACCAATAGCTATATATAAAGAAGGTGCAACTATTTTACCTGTTTGTCCAACTTGATAATCATTTGGAACATAGCCAGCATCAACAGCGGCCCTAGAGGCTCCAACTGCGGCACCCAATTTATCAGCAAGTGCTTCGATGATTTTAAAATTTTCAGATGAGCCTAATGCTCTTCCACCAGAAACAATTACATCAGCAGCTGTAAGTTCTGGTCTATCACTCTCAGCAATTTCATCGCTAACAAACTTTGAGTTATTTAAAGAATCAACAACAGCACCAACATCAACATTTACTGATGAATCTACCATGGGTGATGCATCAAAAGCTGTTGTTCTTACAGTTATTACCTTGACAGANTCAGTTGATTTAACAGTTGCAATGCAACTTCCTGCGTAAATTGGTCTTTTAAATGTGTCAGCATCTTCAACTGAAATAATATCTGATATCTGTTGAACGTCTAATTTAGCTGCTACTCTGGGAAGAAAATTCTTACCGAAAGTTGTTGCAGGTGCGAGTATGTAATTAAATCCGTCTGCAACAGAAACAACTANGTTACCTAAATCTTCAGCNAAGAAGTTTTTATATATAGGATCGTCAACATGAATAACTGAACTAATACCAGAAATCTTAGCAGCTTGTTCTGCAACTGATGATGATTCTGATCCAGCAACTAATATTGATACATCTCCACCAATTTCTGATGCAGCTGTTACTGTGTTAAGGGTTGAACCTTTAATTTCACTATTATCATGTTCTGCTACTACTAATATACTCATGTTATTACCTTTGCTTCATTTTTTAATTTTTCAACTAATTCATCAACCGAATCAACCATTACACCGGCTTCACGTGTTGGTGGCAATTCAACTGAAAGAATTGACGTTCTATTAGATACATCTATGCCAAGATCAGAAACATTTTGAATGGAAAGTTCTTTTTTCTTTGCTTGCATAATATTTGGCAATGATGCATATCTTGGCTCATTAAGTCTTAAATCCGTCGTAACAACTGCTGGAAGAGTTACATTTATTGTTTGTAAACCACCATCAATTTCTCTTGTAACTAATGCATTATCCCCTTCAATTTTAAGTTCGGATGCAAAAGTAGCTTGGGGCATATCAAGCAATGAAGCTAGCATTTGACCNGTTTGGTTATTATCTCCGTCAATTGCTTGCTTGCCTAAAATTATAAGATTAGGATTTTCAGATTCAACTATTTTGGTTAAAACTTTTGCAATAGCTAGTGGCTCTAGTAGGCCCTCAGATTGAGCTAAAATTGCTCTATCTGCTCCAAGTGCAAGACATGCTCTTAGCTGTTCTTGAGATTCATCACCTCCAACTGTTACAACAACTACTTCCGAAGCTTGTCCGGATTCCTTTAATCTAACTGCTTCTTCGACAGCAATTTCACAAAAGGGGTTAACTGACATCTTTACATTATTGAGATCAACATTTGAATTATCAGATAATGGCCTTACCTTTACGTTATAGTCCACTACTCTTTTTATAGGTACTAGTATTTTCATAATATGTTAAGTTTAAAGGGTTTTGCGGCTATAATTGTAATGCTTTTTACACAATTTCTAAAGAGCTTAGGAAGTATTTATGGAACGTGATGTAATGGAATATGATGTCCTTGTTGTGGGTGCTGGACCTGCAGGACTATCTACAGCTATAAAATTTGCCCAATTAAATAAAAAAAATAATACAAATCATTCGATATGCGTTATTGAAAAAGGATCTGAGGTTGGTGCTCATATTTTATCTGGCAATGTATTTGAGCCTACAGCTCTCAATGAGCTTATTCCNGATTGGAAGGANAAAGAGGCACCACTTGATACACCCGTAAAGAAAGATATTGTTANGTACCTANTAAATGAAAACATATCCATACCCGTTCCTCTACCAGGATTTTTTATGCCTAATTTCAACAATCATGGTAATTACATTATGAGTCTTGCTAATTTTTGTAGATGGCTCGCAAAAGAGGCAGAGTCACTTGGTGTTGAAATATTTGCTGGCTTTACTGCTTCTGAAATAATTATTGAAAATGATCAGCTGAAGGGAATTGTTACTGGTGAAATGGGTGTTAGTAAGGATGGTGAAAAAAAACCATCATACCAGCCTAGTATGGAGCTAAGAGCAAAATACACTGTCCTTTCTGAAGGTTGTAGAGGTCATCTTGGTAAGCAGATAATTAAAAAATTTAATTTAGATCAAGGTAAAGATCCACAACATTATGGGATAGGTTTTAAAGAAATATGGGATATCAAACCTGAATTACATAAAGAAGGGACCGTAATGCATACTGCAGGTTGGCCGGCTAAAGGTACAGCATCTGGATCTTATTGCTACCACGGTAAAAATAATCAACTCTATATGGGTTANGTAGTTCCATTAGATTATAAGAATCCTTATCTAAGTCCATATGATGAATTTCAACAATGGAAGCATAATTCTGGTATATCTAAGCTTCTAAAAGATGGAACCAGAGTGGCTTATGGTGCAAGAGCACTCATAAAAGGTGGTTTCCAGTCTCGACCAAAAATGTCATTTAATGGTGGACTTATTGTTGGTGATAATGCAGGAACACTCAATTTCCCTAAAATTAAAGGCACTCATACAGCAATGAAATCTGGGATGATTGCTGCTGAAGTTATACATGAGGCAATAGAAAAAAATAATATTGGTTCAGATCTTGTTCTTTATGAAGATAGAATTCAAAAGTCCTGGCTTCAAAAAGAACTTTACAAAGCAAGGAACTTTGGTCCGTTATTACATAAATTTGGTAATCTATTTGGCCCTATCTTAGCGGCTATAGATCAATTTGTTTTTAGAGGCAATTTACCATTTACTTTAAATCACCCTACTCCAGATTATGCTTGCTTNGAAGATGCATCTAAGATGCCTAAAATTAATTATCCCAAACCAGATGGGGTTATATCTTTTGATAAACTTAGTTCTGTCTATCTATCGAATACTNCACATGAGGAAGATCAGCCATGTCATTTGAAATTAAGAGATGAAAATATCCCAATAAGTGTAAATTTACCCAAATATGCTGAACCAGCTCAGAGATATTGTCCTGCAGGTGTTTACGAGGTTGTTAATGAGAATAATCAAGATAAATTTGTCATTAACGCTCAAAATTGTGTTCATTGTAAAACATGTGATATTAAGGACCCATCGCAAAATATTACTTGGGTAACACCTGAAGGTATGGGTGGTCCAAATTATCTTAATATGTAATGTTTAAACTTAGATACATTCTTTATACAGGATTGCTATCATTAGGTTTAATTGTTGCTTTTAATTTATCTCTAATACCTAATTTCTTTTCTAAAACTAATGATGAGCAAAAATTTTTAGAACTTCTAGATAAAGAATTTGCTAAATCAGTGGAGGACAATCCTATCTATGCATCTTATATGGGAGATTTGCGCTTCAATACACTATGGCCTGATTATTCAATTGAGAAGATAAATAGAGATCATGAACATACATTAAAAGTTATAGAAGAACTTGAGATGATGAGTGTCAATGATTTCTCAGATGAAAATAGTTCTTCAAACGACATAATGTTTAAAATTCTAGTTTTTGCTGGGACTGTATTTTTTGGATTGATTTCTATAGCTGGATTAGTTGGAACTATAGATGAATTATATAAATTTTTCCTATTTGATTCAG